>Ga0123342_1007952_pt1 | contig 13691 bp, 22 predicted proteins | sample Turbeawhitnodule_FD_89960 | JGI IMG/M metagenome (GOLD analysis project Ga0123342, IMG submission 89960) | Root nodule microbial communities of legume samples collected from Mexico - Turtle bean Mexico white nodule | ecosystem: Host-associated > Plants > Roots > Nodule | place: Mexico: Nepantla...
CATGCGAAAGCCCGCAAAACGCGGATTCATTCTCGCCTGGTCTCTCTGGCGACGAACCCATCAGGCTCAGGCCATGCTCGCCCACTACAGAAAACGAGTCCATTTACTACTGTAGTACTAACCAACTCGGCCTTTTTTCGAGCCTGGGATCGCGGTTTACCAGACACCGCGACCGCGAGCGCACTTGGCAGGGGGTCTGGGTAACGTAAGGCATCGTCTAATGGTTGTTCAATCTCAACCTATGGAAAGGCCACCGATGACCGACGAGACGATGTACCTGCGCTCGCTTGTTGACAAGAGCGCGGACGCGGATTTGCTGCGGGAGATGATCGGCTTTGGCGTCGAGAAGCTGATGGAGCTGGAGGTTGGCGCGAAGAGGAGCGCGGCCTATGGCGAGAAGAACGGAATGATGCAGCAGCGCAGCCGGCTTGCCTCTGCGCCAGATCGCCATGATCAGTGCATCGGTGATGAGTTGGGCCGTCATGCTCGCATTCATCGACCAGCCGACGACACGCGCGAGAACAGATCGATGACGGCGGCGACGTAGAGCCAGCCATCCGCCGTCCAGATATAGGTGAAGTCGGCCACCCACCTCTGGTTCGGGCGATCACCTCGATATGAAGTTGCTCAGTAACGGTCTCGCCCATCCGATGCATGGTGACGGCAGCAAGGACAAGCCTTCTCGTCGTCGGTAAGGTCATACTCGACGCGCTCGCGCGACAGGTTTTCCGGCAAGGCCTTGCGGCTTCTTTCCCGTCGTGCCGTCGGTCGCCGTCAAGCCCGTGTCCGGCCGCCGCGTCAACCGCACAATTCGGGAACCGTCAGCCTGCGACCTGATATTGCCGCACTGGATGTCGGACCATGGCGTCGATATCGATGCCATCGAGAATCCAGTGCAATTGCTCGGTCGTAAGCTGGACGACCGCAGCCTCCCGGGCGCGGCCATCGGAACTTGTCCTCGGTCAACCGCTCGTACCTCACAAGAGAATGCAGCCTCGACCAGCGCAGATCAGCAGCTAGTGCTGGTTACACATCAGTTTCATCCCCTTTTCGGACGGCAGCTGCCCTGCGTTGGTAAGCGAAGTAACTTGCAGGGCGAACGTTTGCTGTTGCACACCGACGATGGCGCCATATGGCCGCTTCCCCCTCAATGGACTCTTGTGAGCATTGATCCGGAAGTTGCCGCGAGCAACGGGCGGGCGCTCTTGCTAGTTTCGAACTTGATGGAACTAGCAGCATGGTGGAGCACCTTTGTGGCAGTTTGGCAGCGCGGTCGCGAGCGGACTGTAATGATAAGTATGCCGCTAATGTAAACGAGATTATGCTGCAAGAGGGTTCAAAATTACTGTATAGCCTGTATTTTATGCCAATTTCCGTCGATTCATTGTGAGCGCATCCTTGATTTAAACGAGAACGGCGGTATAATTATATTTACATTTGCACTTCATCTCACACCCGGAGCCCGCAATGCCTGCGAAGTACGGCAGCAAGCGATCAAAGCTGGATACCCTCATCGACGAGGGCACCTTCAATCCAAACCCCGAGAAGGTGCGCGACGCGAAGTTCCGCGGCAGCGAGTTCTTCGATCCGCACGACGCCGTCCAGGTCAAATACGAGATGCTGCGGCGCGTCTCCATCGACAACGTCTCGGTAACGGACGCTTCTGACGAGTATGGTGTTTCCAGGCCAACCTACTACCAGGCCAAGGCAAACTTCGACACGACGGGGATTGCCGGACTGGTGCCGGCAAAGCCGGGTCCCCGCGGACCCCACAAGGTCGACGACAAAGTCCTGGCATTTCTGCAGGCACGACTGGTCCCGGGCGAACCCGTTCATGCACGCGAGCTCGCCAAGCTGGTCCGCAACGAACTCGATATCGCACTTCATCCCAGGACGATCGAGCGAGTGTTAAGAAAAACGATCCGCTAGACGTTGCCACGGCATCGGCACGTTCATCGCCAGCCATCACAGACCAGTACGAGGTGCTGCGCAGCGCAGCTCTCGGCAAAGCTCTGCCGCTTAAGGCCCGTAGCGGCCTCATGCTTTTTCTGCGTCGCGGCATGTGGGGATGGGCCCGGGCCGTGCCTGCAGCCGCAAGCCCTGATCAAGAGCGATTTTACCTGTCATCGGCCACCAGACCGGCGCTCGGCGACCTCAGCGCCGTCGTTCATGTCGTGGCGACCATGAGCATCCACCAACGGAGAGCACCATGAATGTACACCTCAAAGTCCAGTCTCATCACCGTGAACGCAGCGCCTACCTCTACATCCGCCAATCTTCGATGCGGCAAGTCATCGACGAGGTCTATGATCATTCCGGCAATGTGACGCTTGAACCAGACATGCAAGTCAGAGAGACGATCGTCCATTTCTTCGAGACGTTCTCTCGCGTCGGATCCGCCTCCCAGACCATCAAGGCCTTTCGTCAGGAAGGCATTCTGTTTCCCTCACGCCTGCACGACAGCCAGACGGTTTTCCGGCCACTGACGCCTTCGACGGCGATGCGCGTGCTGCACAATCCACGTTACGCCGGAGCCTATGCCTATGGCCGCCGCCGCTATCGACGCACCATCGATGGCAAGAGGATTGTGCGTGAACAAGATAATGATCATTGGACGGCATGTATTCCAGATGCCCATCCCGGCTACATCAGTTGGGAGCAGCATCAGGAGAATCTGAGGATTCTAAAGTCGAACATCTGCCATAAATGGAACGCGGCGGTCGCATCACCTCCGCGGGAAGGCCTGGCGCTGCTGCAAGGGCGGGCCGTGTGTGGGCAATGCGGCAGGCATTTTCGCATGCGCTACGCTGCCCGACGCGGTCGGCAGGAAGCTTGGTACGTTTGTGATCGCGGCGAACTCCTGTGCCAGGCGATCGCTGCACCTCCCGTCGACGAAGCCATCGGCATCCTGATCGCCGAGCAGATGACGCCGGCAGCCATCGAACTGGCGATTGAAGTCCGCAAAGAGATCGAAGCGCGACATGAAGAGGCGGATCGGCTGCGCAGCAAGATCATAAGTGAGCGCAACATCAACAACCCGCGCACCGGGCTGAAGGCTTTCCGCTACAATCCGCGCCTTCACATCATTGGGCCATCGCCGGTTTCCACGACGAGGCTCGACAACTTCGCATCGCCCGACAAATCCCTCACCATCCGCCCATCCCAAATCTCCAGCTCTTGCCGAAAACCTTCTGACAGAAACCTCAATGTTCATAAACACGTGGAATCAATGGGGTGTAGGCGGCGCATACGAAACGGCTGCAAGGACAGGTCTGGATCAAGATCCTGTGGCAAACGAGAGCGACGAGCGAGCACTCTCTCCAGAGGAGAGTTCACACCTACGGCGACTACCTCAATATCGACAAATTACGAACGCGCGTGACGAAGCTGAACGCCGCAGGCAAAATGGACAAGGAAATCGCGTCGGCGCTGAACGCGGAAGGCTTCCTTGCCGCGCAGAATTGCGCCTTCAAAGGTGACAATGTCTGGCTCTTGCGCAGACGCTGGGGTATTCCCACGGTCAAAATCAACGGAACGAGTCCCAATCCCTTCAGATGGCCAGACGGAACCTATTCCGTCCAAGGAGCTGTTGCAGCTCTTGGCATTACGCCACAGACCATCTTCAAATACCTGGCACGCGGCCTGATTCAAGGCCGGCAGCTAGTGAAAGGACAACCATGGCAGATCCAATTGACGGAGGACCAGGTCGACATTCTGCGCGCTCGCGCTCAACGCAATAGACGATCGAGGAAACAGGCATCATGAAATCATTGGTGACCCAACTTACGCCGATGCCATCTTGGATCGTCTCGTCCACAATGCCCACCGCATCGAATTGAGCGGCGACAGTCTACGCCGAAATCTACCGCGCAAAGCTTGACACCTCGCCTGAATGAACTGACAACAATCATCGCCTGCAGACCCCACTAAACAGGGGCGAGATCATCCCGGAAATCGGGGGCGCAATCATCTCGGAACTAAGGGGCGGCTTCTTGGGAAGCGGCAAAACCTCTGCAGACACCCAGTCCCTTTCGAGCGTTCACACTGTAGAGAAAGCGCAACGCCGCGATGGCGGTGTGGATCGAGCACGGAGACAGCTTCTTCTCGTTGATGAGATAGACCGGATAGGTACGGATGTCCTCGCGGCCAAGCAAGTCCGGCGGCTTGCCGAAGTGTCGCGCAAACAGCGACACCTGCTGCAGATACGAGTGCTGGGTATTGAGCGAAAGATCGCGCACCTGCATGTCCTCGCTCATGCGCTGGCGAAGTGGGGTCATGAGCTCCTCTGTGCGATGGAATGGGCTTCAAACAGCCGTCGCATTCTCGCGCAGTAGGGGCTCCTACTGAATACGTGACCTCCTTGCCGCTCCGCCGTGGCGGAGCGGGTTAGTCCAATCCCGGTTATGCAGATCGCTACATAACAGGGATGACTGCCCCTATGGTGGAGCCAGTCCGCCGATGGTGGCCTATCGCTTCGAGGATAGTCGAGCCGGTGAGTGCGTCGCTCGTCATCTGAACGGCTATCGCGGCATTCTCCAGGTCGACGGCTATGCCGTTTACAACAAGCTGGTCCGCTCCGATCGTGGCAATGAGGGCGTTACGCTGGCGAGCTGCTGGTCGCATAGTCGGCGGAAGTTCTACGAACTGCATGTCGGCAAAAGCTCCGAGGTTGCAACGGCGACCGTCGAGCGGATGGCGAAGCTCTGGCAGGTAGGAGACCGTCCGCGGCCAAAGCCTGAGGCTCGCGGCGCGGCGCGTCAGCAAACCTCCGCTGCGATCGTCACCGAGCTCTTCGCTCTCTGGCAGAGGACCCTGCGGCGGATCTCCGGCAAATCGAAACTGGCCGAGGCACTCCGCTATGACCCAACACCATGGAAAACAGCCCGACGATCCTCGGCGATAGCGGCGGTGAAGACGACATGGAACTGCGTCGTTCCGGGGGGCGGATTCTCGCCCGACGGCACGCGACGGATCGCTTGCAAGCCGGGCTTCTTCCTGCCGGTCCGCGTGCTTTCACGCTTCCGTCGATTGTTTCTGCAGCACCTGGAGAAAGCCTTCGACGCGGGCAAGCTGCAGTTCTTCTCCGACTTGCAGGGGCCGAGCGACCGCAAAGCTTTCCGGCGCTATCTGGCGCCGCTGCGAAAGGCCGACTGGGTAGTCTACGCCAAGCCGCCCGTTCGGCCGGACCCAAACAGGTGCTCGACTACGTCGGCCGCTACACGCATCGCGTCGCCATCTCCAACAATCGCCTCGTCGAGATCGAGGATGGGCGGTGCGCTTTCGCTGGAAGGATTATCGGCACGGCGATCGGCAAAAGGTCGTGACGGTCTCCGCCGACGAATTCATCCGCCGCTTTCTGTTGCACGTCCTGCCCGAGGGCTTCCATCGGATCCGCTATTACGGTTTCCTCGGCAATCATTACCGAGAGCAAAAGCTTGCCCATTGCCGCGACCTGCTCGGCATGCCGGTACCAGAGCCATCAGCGAGCCGAGCCTCGAAGGACTACCGCGATCGCTACGAGGAACTTACCGGTTGTTCCCTCAGGCAATGCCCGGCCTGTCGTCAAGGGCAGATGATCACCATCGAAATCTTCGACGGCGTCACCGGACCACCGCGACACTGGGATACGTCATGAAAGAAACGCACCGCTTCCATCGTCACCGTCGCACCGTTCCGCCGGAAACCGGTCGGTCCCGCGAAGGTGCGTGCCGTTGCGCCTACCACTTTCTTCCGTCAGGTCACGATGGCAATCTTTACCCTTGTCGAGTTCGAAATCGGCGCTGCTTTCGTCCCGTGCACCCCGCGGCGGCGCAGGTCAATACCGCCCCTGCGACGCCCTTCCTTGGGATCGCGCTATTCGAAGGCGATATGCGCCGAGCACAGAGCGCGCCTATCTGTGCTGCGTCGCCCACTTCGCCCATTGGCTGACTCAGGAAAGGTACGACCTGGAAGCGATCGGCCAGGGCGCTGTTATGCGCTTTCTCTCGGAACACCAGCCGGCGTGCGCCTGCCCCGGCCCGGTCCGTCGTTTGCGCCATGAGCTGCAGGCGGCGTCGGGTCATCTTCTCACGTTGCTCAAAGCTGGCGGCGTGGTACTGCAGTATCCGGCCCGCAATTCCTTTTCTGGCTGGTCCAGCAGTAAGACGGGAAGCTCATGCTTGGCCATCTCTTCTTGCGTACGCTGCAGCCGCGCCCCGATATTCTTCAGCAGGAAATCCATCCCATTATTCGCAGGCTCACTCACCGTCGAACACTCCTTCATTTGTTTGATAACGCACTTAATTGGGTTCGTTGTTCGCCCGCTCGGCCGACTGTTCCCAGGCTGGCATAGGCAAACAGCGTGAACGCGATCAGAAGACTCGAAACCGCAGCGATCGTGAGTGATTCCCCACCACATTTCGGGGAAAATTGCGGTTTAGGTTGTCGGGCGGCTGTCCCGTCGCGAGAGGGCAGCCAGAAGTGCCCGAAAGCCTGCTGTGTCGAGGTTGCCGATCGCTGAGAGGATCTCGTCCTGACACTGCGGGTGAACGTTCTTTCGGGTGATGGTCTTGAACTTCTGTGCGACCTGATAGGCAGACAACGGGTTCGCGACATCCCCCAGGGGATTCAGCACGATCATCTCTTCCAAACCCACGCCCTGATCCATGACAACGCGGGCGGGCGTTCCGACTGGAAAAGCGGAAGCGAAATCGGGCGACGACTTAAGCTCAATGCGCGCGGCCAGGTCGAGCACGCGGGCGTCAGTAAGATGCTCCAGGTGAACGGGTTGTAGAGCTTCCCGACCGTGTAAAGCGGCAAGCGCGCAACTAAAATAGAAGCTGTACTGTCCCCCCTCTAACGTGCTGGGGGCGCGCTCGTTTGCAAGGCGCATCGCCTGTGGGAAAGTTTCGAGGCGCAGCTTGCGAATCTCTTGTCCGTCGCGACGCATGGCAAGGATCGCATCGATAGCTGCGTGGATGTAGCGGCAGCATGCATATGGCTTAAGATAACATTTTTGAACTTCCCACGACGACCCAAGATTGTCTGTCAGGACGTGGCGAGTGAAGCGATCATTGTCATCAAGAAGATCAAGAGGTCCGGTTGCGGCTGCCCGCGCGCGATAGGCCGCGGTGATACCTGCGACCACGGCAGGGGGTATCCCTTCCTTGATCGTGCTGCCCTCGAACTTAGTGGTTGCGGTTAAGAAGACAATAGGTCCTTCGGATCCGGCAATCGCCAACGCATGACCGGTTTCTGTTGCACCCAAGCCCAGGAGACGGCAAGCTGCGGCCGCAGCCCCGTAGCCGACCCAGCGTCCAGTCGCATACGTATCGATGGTCGCAACTGGACGAGAGCTCGCGATTCGGAGAGCGATTTCGTATCCGAGTGCGATTGCAACCATTGTCTCCGAGTATGACGCGTCAACAGTTTGAGCCACTGCGAAGGCGGCGGGAATGACGCCGGCACCGGCATGGCCCCCTGCGCCGCGGTGACCATCGTCGATGTCCAACGCGCTTGCGGCAGCGCTATTCGCCATCGCGGCGCCAACGACACTAGTCTGTTTGTCAGTCAACCAAATGCTCACGGGACCTTCACCGTAAGCTCCCAGAGCCGATTTTCTGGCTGCATCAGCTAACGGCGATCGCAGGCCCGCAGCGGTGCCACCGATGAGGTCTAATATGAGCAACGCGATTGTACGCCGTGTAGCCGCTGGCAGTGCACTTGCTGGGTAGCCGCTAACAAAGTTGGCGAGTTCAGATATCGCTCGCAATTGGGCGCTCCAATTTTCTCTTGGCCACTGAGATGGCCTTTGGCCGCTCTGCCCCCGGGGGGCGAGCTTTGTTAACAGACAACTCTTACCGGCTTTCATCGCCTATCGGACGTCGGCTCGCCCATTGTTTGCGATACGTCCAGCTAGACAAATGGATTCTGGAAGACCACCTTGAACCTAACACCGCATGTTTGCAGACTTTGAGGCCGCGCAATTACAGAACGGCGAGATTGTGCCAGAGGTAGCACCTTGAGCTCTCTAGTTCTCAGCAGAGCAACGAAGATTTCTCGCCCTTCGATGTATTCTTCCACGAGCGCATCCTGTGCATACTGCGTGACGATCATTTCTACGGCCTGCCTCAACTGAGCGGGCTCATATACAAACTGCAATCCGCAACTGGCGGATTCGTGACGCGGCTTCACTAGTAGTGGGAATCGCAAGTCGCCGGGCCTCGCGTCGCCGCGACGCATCACGCGAGAGTTCGGCATCGGCCACCCCGCGACCGCGGATGAGCCTTTTGGTGATAACCTTATCGAGCGCCAGCCCATGCCCGAGCGGGCTGGATCCGGTGTACAGGACGCCGGCCATCTCGAGCGTGGCGCGCAGTCCTTTATCGCTTCGCACAGTAGCGTCTGGTGGCCGCCCTCTCGCAGTACCGCCACCACGTTTTCGGCCGTCTCGCGACCGTATTCCCCCTCACAAGCGTGACCGAACTGGTTGATCGCGCCCGTATTATCGTAGTTCCGCACAACGGCTACTCGCATGAGCTACATCCCCGGATGTTGGCGCGCTATTGCGTCGCTTGGATTTGGCAGATCGAGGGAAACAAGCTTTCCAGACCCCGCGTCTTCACCGTGTCCATGCAATCGGCGTGCCACCGAAGAACTTGCACGAACAAGATGGGAAACCATGTGTTCCGCGCCGCGCCGGCGGGATACTTGCGCGCCGTGCGTCGGGTTTCGAACATGGGCGCCTGCAACCGGACACAGGCGGACATGAATGGACCATGGGTGAACACGAGCTTGGGAAGTTGAATATAGATGGTCCCCTCTCACGCGAAACTCACACGTCTGTTCGATAACAATATTCCATGGCTTGTCATGTCCGTCACATGCTAGTTGAGAGTGCGTGGACATATCGCGCGAGGCTCCAGGCCGTTCCGGGTAACCAGTCGGCAGGTATTGGCAATCGCCATTCCGATGACGCTCGCATACCTCACGACGCCGCTGCTCGGCATCATCGATACGGTCGCAGTCGGCCGATTCGGCGGTGCAGCTTTGGTTGGATGTCTTGCAGCCGGGGGCGGGCCCCCTTCGACATTATTTTCGCAACCTTCACGTTCTTGCGCTCCGGTACGACCGCGCTAGTCGCCCAGGCTCTCGGGAGGAACGACGCTCTGGAAGAGAGGGCGGTCTTCTGGCGGGCATTTGTCATCGCCGCGATTTCCGGCCTGGCCCTGGTCTTGTTTTCGCCGTTGATTGCTGCGGTTGGTGAATGGCTGATGAACCGGACAGCCTGTGACGGTCGCGATGGATCTCTACATCCGCATCCGCCTTATTGCGGCGCCTGCCTCCCTCATTAACTATACCATTCTCGGCTATTTCCTAGCGTTGCAATTCAGTCCTCTGACTTCTCCTGTATGGGGTCGCCCTTTCGATTTTTCTAGTCTTTGTCTCGGCTGAGGTGTTGCAGGCGTCGTCTGGGGAACCGTCTTCAGCCAAGCCATCGCCATGGTCGCCGGTATGACAGTCCTCTTAAGACGCTCCGTGCGATGCCGAAAATGTCGCGCCAGGTTCAACATGGTAGCGATAAAACGGAGGCTTCACCTCAGCGGTGACATAATGACCCCTTCTCGCGTGGCTCCTGGCGCCTACATGCTGCTCACGCGACAGGGCGCCCAGCTTGGGGCGTTGACCCTCGCCGCCAATGCGGCACTGATGCATATATTCCTGGTCGCGGGCTATTTTCCTTGATGCGTTTTGGGCGGCCGCCGAACAGCTCGCCGGGCGAGCCGTTGGCGCAGGTTATCAGCCAGCTTTTTCGCAAGCCGTCAGCCTGACCGCGGGCTGGGGAATCGCACTTGCGGGACTTGCGAGCGTCGTAGTCTTCGCATTCGGCCAAATCGGCAACCACGGGCTCTGGGCTGCTTTTCATATTTTCAGCTCGTGCGAAGGATAAGCTTGTTGCTGATCCCGCGTCGCCGCGCCGGCACCGCTTTCGCGGAATGACCAGTCGATGTTCCGTCGTTTCACTTCCGCCGAGACGGCCATGACCTTTTGCCGATTGTTTGGCCGGTAGTCCTTCCAGCGGAAACGAACCGCGCCGTCCTCGATGTCGATGAGGCGGTTCGGGGGTGGCGACGCGGTGCGTACAGCGCCCAGAGGACGAGAAGGCCGGAGCAGTGCCTCGAGAGACCCCATTCCGGCCCACGGTACAATCTCCAACGCGTCATGGTCAATGACTGTTGCAAACATTTTAACAAGGATATGAAACATTAACAAATATTTTATTTAACTATTCTTTCTCCGTGTGCGAAACTATCTGAAAAGTTCAGAAAATATCTGAAATGTCATCAAAGTAGAAGGAAAAATCTATGAATGATAATATTGGCAAGAAAGTTGCTTTATCCGAACTCGACTCATACTTCAGCGAAGACTACATCCATTTTGGAGATGTGATCAATCCGCCGAAGACGAGTGACCGGCAAGTGGGAGTAATTTGGAAGCTTCTTTCTCTTACACAAGGCAGCTCAGTTCTTGAACTTGGGTGCGGCTATGGGCGGATTACCAACCGATTGGCGGAAAAAGGAGCGCAGGTAGCCGGACTTGATATCTCGCCGAGCTTGCTAAAAAAAGCCGAAGCGGATGCGGCTGAACGCGGAGTAAATGTCGAGTATGTTCTAGGCGACATGCGCTCACTTCCCTGGCGAGATCGATTCGACGCGGCTTTTCTGTGGTACACGACCTTTGGCTATTTCGATGACGCGGATAATGAGAGAGTTCTTTGTGAAGCCGCTTCTTCCCTTCGAAAGGGCGGGCGCCTCCTAATCGATAACCCCATTCGCTTCGACTCCCTGCGCTACAAGTTTCCTGTGTGTTCCGTTGCACAGCGTAATGACGATGTTCGTATCGATATATTTAGCAACGATGTGCTAAGCGATCGCGAAAACCTCGAAAGGATTATCGTTCGCGATGGACGCGTTAGACGAACGCACCTTTCTTACAGGCAGTATGGGTTTTCTGAATATGTTCGCATGTTGCGAAGCGCGGGGTTCGAGACGGTTGAAGCGTATGGGAAGGAAGGTGGAGCGTTTACATCCGATAGCTCGCGCCTCGTGGTTGTCGCGCACAAATAATATCAACGGCATAGCCTCGCTGGAGTAAAGGCTCACGCCGCCCTCGCCGACAGCTTGGAAAGGCTGTAGATGCAGACGGCATCGTCTCGAGACTGCAGTCGATAAAATCGCCGGCTGAGCTCGCCTACATGGAGCAGGCCGGAAAGATCGTGGATAGGGCCATGCAGGTCGCGCGGCTCGAGGTTGCTGTAGGCGCTCGAGAATGTGATGTATGCTGCCGCAATGAGTGCTCTCATCAACGGTACACCGGAGATCCCCGGCGGGCCATGCTACGGCTCTCCAACCATGCCGGTTGGCTCTCCAGCCAACGCGCCTCACCTTAAGTGGACTGATGCCAGCTACATGATGGGCTGCCAGACTAACTTCGAATTGGGTGCATACCGCCACCGTTATGCCTGCGCCTTGTCACGGACAGTATTTTTGGGTGAGCCGACTGCTCGGGCAAAGCATCTCCATCAAGCTGCGCTGGACGGCTTTCTCGCGCAGGTCGACGCAATCCGGCCAGGGGTGAAATGCTCCGATATTCATCAAGCGTTCCAGCGCGCCTTTAAGCCTATGGTGTGCGTAAAGAGTCCAGGAGCGGCTATTCCATTGGGATCGATTGGACCGACGGCGGCGGCAGCTTTCATGAGGACGATCACACGATTATTGAGACAAACATGGCCTTCCATGTCCTTATCGGCATCTACGAAAAGGATGACGGCTACATCTTCAGTGAGACTGTCCGCGTAACTGAGAACGGTGCGAAGTCGCTGAACAACATGTCACGCGACATTCTCGTAAATTGCTGACTATCTTTAGGTTTGCGGTGCAAGCGCAAAACGATACGCCGATGCGCCGGCCAAGGGTTTCGCTGAGGGGGTGAGATTGATTCACGGCTTCCGAAAGGAGGGTTGATGAATCGGGACTTCTGGCTGAGCGCACAACAATTTGCGCGGTTTGAGCCATTGCTGCCGACCGATACACGGGCAGGCCGCCCGTTGATGACCGCAGGGTGATCAGTGGCATTATCCACGTCATCAAGAGGGATAACGGTTCTGTGGTTCTGTCGCAGATTTTCGTTGAGCCAAAGCAGGATGAGATGGCGGGCCGTGCTATGCGGCGGCAAGGATGTCGAACTGCTCGGCCAATGACGGGATTAGGATTGAAGGCGAACCTCGCCTGTCGCTTGCGCATCATGTGAACCATTTCGATGCCGTCGAGGATGGGCCGTAAGCGATGTTCTCGGGCCACGGTTACGGCGTCGCGCTTTGGCGCATAGGCCCACGGCAACAGGTCATCGATCTGGGTGTTGGGGTGGCCGTTGACGATTATGGTGAGCACGGCGGCGAGATAGCCAAGCGGTTCGACGCCATTGAGTTTTGCTGTTTATGCCGACCGGCGAACTATGCCGAATGTCTCTTCTGATGTTTGCGGCAAACCGTGCGTTCCCGGCCAGTTCGGCGGGTCGCCGTTGGTTGGCACTCGGCATAGTTCTCATGCTCAGAGGGCGTTCAGGAATTCCAGAAGCCGGTCGCTTGGTCGAAATCGCTCGGCCTTGGCGCGTTCGTACGGCTTCAGCTTTGCGAGTGCAGATTCCTTCAGTTCGAGATGCGCATGAAGATAGGTCAGCGTCGTTTCCATCGCTTCGTGGCCACAGGGCAATGACCGAGCAATCGACGCCCGCCTGTAGCAACTCCATGGCAGCGCTGTGCCGCAAGACATGGGGCGATACCCGCTTTGAGCGAAGGGAGACGCAGTGCTCGCGCGCTTTGGCGACATATTTGTTCAGCAGTGCCTGCACGCCGTCGGCGCTGAGCCTGCCACCGTGCATATTCGGAAAGAGAGCCGTTGCGCCTCGCTTCCCTGGTTCCTTGAGCCAACGCCGGAGGGCTTGCTGTGCAACCTTTGTGAGCGGCGTACTTCGCTCGTTACGGCCCTTGCCGACGCATTGCACATGCGCACCCTGGGCGAGCCGTAATCCGATTTGCCGGGATAGTCGCCAGAACACGCGATGCACGTATTGATGCAGCAATCTGCCGCCCTGTTCGGCGACGAAGAAATAGGGACTGCGCGGCGTACAAAGGTGTGGATCGCGTCGGGCGGCATAGTCTGAAAGGACACCGATTGTTGTGGCATGCAGCGGGACCAGCCGTGACTTGCCGAACTTTGTCTCTCGGATAGTGAGGACGCCCTGGTCAAGATCGACGTCGGCCAGGAGCAGGCCGAGCGCTTCGGAATGGCGCAGTCCGGTCACCGCGATCAGTCCGAACAGGCAGTGATATGTCCAGCGTCGAAGGGCACCGACCGGCGGCAGCGAAAGTGCTGCCGCCAGAAGCGCCTGAATCTCGATCTCGCTATAGATGTAGGGCTTTGTCCGCCGTGCCGGCGGCACAGCGTCGCTTGGCGGCACTTCCGTCAGAGGATCGAAATGAGTGAGGTGCTGGGCAAAGCAGCGCACATCCGCCAGGCGGATGGACCAACTTGTCAAGCGAAGCGAGGAATTGACCCCTCCTATTGCCTCACCGAAGAATGTTACCGAACGATTTGGCGGGTGGAAGAACCGGCGTCATCCAGTCGCCATTGAGGATCTCAAGGGCGGACTCC
>Ga0123342_1007953_pt1 | contig 13689 bp, 10 predicted proteins | sample Turbeawhitnodule_FD_89960 | JGI IMG/M metagenome (GOLD analysis project Ga0123342, IMG submission 89960) | Root nodule microbial communities of legume samples collected from Mexico - Turtle bean Mexico white nodule | ecosystem: Host-associated > Plants > Roots > Nodule | place: Mexico: Nepantla...
ATGGGCCTTCATGTACCAATTACAAGGCTTTCCCAAACCGTAGCTTGATCCATGTGTGGTGAGCTAGACGGTCCTTCTAGATGCTCCTTATGTAGCCACTCCCCCATCATGGCCTAGACGCTCTAGGTGCCTTGAGCCTGGCAGCAATGTTCGGAATGGCGATCAAGTCAGCCAATCCCATCACAAACTCGTACCTTGGTTGGCGATTAGACTCTCTAGGCCGCCCTGGCCCCTTGCTCTTGCTCTTCTTTGGATCATAAGGATGATGCATCCTTTGATCCTTCTTCCCTGCCGCAATTTCCTCTCTTCTCGGAAACTTCGCTCTCAGCAGCGATGTGAGCCACGACACGCTGCCAGATTTCAGCGAAGGTGGCGGGGTGGCTTCTGATCAGCGATTCACTAAACGGTCCAGGCAACACGCCCTTTTTGAATGCATGCACAAACATATCTTCATCCTTACCTGGCAAGCGAACAATCTGAGCTCCGAATCTGTTCAAGAAATCTTTCAGAGACTCCCCTTGATACTGCCTCACGTCAAACAAATCGTAAGACACCAACGGCGGTGCCTTGTTTACTATGTACTGCTCAACGAACATCTTGGAGAACTGCTGGAAGGTGGTAATGTGGCCAGTAGGTAGACTGACGAACCATTCCAACGCTGTTCCACTGAGGGTACTCATGAACACCTTGCAGTAGAATGCATCCGAACCACCTGAGAGCATCATCTGCGTGTGAAACGCCGTGAGATGAGCCTCAGGATCCTCCACCCCGATGAAAGATTCTTTCACTGCTACCGCATTTGCAGGGACCACCGCGTCCATGATCTCCTGAGAAAACGGCATCGGAAAATTAGGCGGTGGGGACGGGGGTGTAGATCTGTCCCCAGTCGCAAGCTCCTTCTGTCCCTGAAGGGCTTTACGTAACTCTTCATTGACTCTGTTAAGCTCTTCATTTCTAGCCTGTGAGGCCACTAGTGCCTCGTGCATTCTCTCTTGTTCAGAACGTGATGCAACCACGTTCTCCTGCAACGTCCTCATCATTTCCATCACTTGCACCATGGATACAGGGTCCTCTTCGGTCGACGACGCGACTGAGCTGGACCGCGTTGTCCTCATCCCTTCTCAGCAAACTCAGCAACTCAAAGAAACTCCAAACAAATGGTGAAACTCCAAAAAACAGACTGCGACAGCAAGCAGTCGAACAGAAATCACCAAAACTTCAACAAACTCAAACTGTGGTTGGGAATCACCTTTTAGACGGCCCCACGGTGGGCCCTAGATGATCCTCACCAGCTTTAGCACCACACGCGCTTCAAGTCCACGCTACAGATTGCCTCTCTGAGAACCTGAAAACACAAGATGGCGCCTCTGCGGCCGGTGGCGCTCCGACGCTCAAGTCAGTAATAGGAACACCCAAAAACTGAGAGAAAACTAAGTGCTGTAGAACCGTACTAAAGTGCTCTCAACCAAAAAACAATGAGTCGTAATGAACGTACCCCTACAAATTCTGTTAAGTTTACCTTTATACCTAGGTTTTTTCTCTCTCCAGGCAGTTACGCTTTGGACACGTGGCTCGCATCCAACCCTGCACATGTCATCATCTTGGCTGGGGTAACAGGTAGTATCCAGCCCTACACGTGTCATAATCTGAGCTAGGATAACTTGAGCGTCATTTCTATGTAACATCCAACTCTACACGTGTCGTCATTTTGGTTGGGGTAACTTGAGCGTCATTTCTATGTAGTAACCAGTCGCGCGGCCAAGCCTCCTATTCAAGGAGTACTCTAGCACGTAACACGCTCTAGAACACCACTTGACAAGGCGAGTATCGGATGCAACAAAGTACACCGTCTCTGTGATATCGCTTGTCGCAAGTGCCACCCTCCTCTTTGCTACGCCATGCATGTTCTAGCTTAGGAAACCTCGCCATCAACGAATGTCCACTCTGGGAATCCCGTCGTTGATGAGCAAGCTGTTTCCTCCAACTCACTCAACCTTCACGCTCCATGCTGACGTAACAATCATCTTTACTGAACTTACACGCTTGAACTTACTCGCCTGAACCTCCAACAGCTTCAACTAAAGTCACTGGGAAACCCGGCGATGTGCTTCTTGTGGCGATGTCAGACCACCTGATCTTCCATTATCTAACACGGCGATGACACGAAAACCTGGTGACAACCGACTATGTACACTGCAGAACGCCACTTCCACAAACGGCGACTATGCTCACTTCTGGACCATTCATCTTTCTCTTGTCCACGTGTCCCGCTAAGCACGCCCCACGTAGTCACTTACTAACCACGTCGTCACACCCGATGACCTAATCGGTACAAAAACAATGCAAAGCAATTAAAAATACAAGGCTAGTATTTAAAGCAAAAACAATTACTAAGCACAAATTAAACTTTGCTAACTAGAAAGCTTTAAACTAGACGATTCCTAAGGTGAGGCTTCTAGACACTTGGCGCCATTGAAGACACACTCACCATCTACACGTAATTAATCCACTAATTAATCAAAGTAGAATGTAATTACAACTCAAAGGAAATACAAAAGAAATTGAATTACAAAAAATAAAATTCAAATTTCCTAAACTATGCACTCATTGGCTTGTGATTGATCTTCCTTGTTGTGTTCTACAAAGTGTATATATTTGTATTTGTATTTGCTGCAGCTCCTTGCCTTAACCTCTTATGGTTAGTCAATTAAAATCTTCAAAACAGTACCTACTAAGTAGGGATGGACTCACCACATGGTTAATTTCCACTTAACAAGCACCAATTTGAATTTTGTAAATCAACAATTTAGAGGTCAAGAAATGAAAGCAAAGAACAATTCAAATTTAAAGATAGGACAACAGCAAATGGATTTGATTTATAGGACACAACTAGAAGGACTATTGAATAATATTGGACAAGCAATAAAAATAGGCACTGAACAAAAGCTGGCAAACAGATGGAACCTAGAGAATGACACTAGAATTGATTAGAAAACCCAAAACAGTACTACTGGAAATTTTAGGTCCAAAAGGCATGACTTATCAAATTTATGCTGAGCTGGCTATTTGAAATTTGATTCTGAAAATTGAACCACAAACAATTCGACGTCTTAGAAAACTTTTGGCGCTGGAATCACACCAAAATTATGCACCAAATAATTGTGATAAATTTTTCAAAATTCTTGTCCAATTACTGTTTCTTTTGGCGCCAGGATGCACACTTTTTTTGTTTGATTTATCATTTTTTTTCTGGTTTTCTTTTTTATCTGATTCTTTTTTTCTTGATTTTCTAATACATCAATCTGTATAGATCCAGATTTTCATATTTTTCTTCAACGTATTTTAATTTCATAACAAAAAACAGCCAGCACAGAATTTGAAAACCAGAGTATTCCTAATTCTGGAATTAAAAACAGATTGAAGAAACTTCAAAAACACAATGGAGTGAATGTATATGAATTTGTATGGATCTAACATACAAATAAGAACTCAAACAAAAAAGAAAAATGCACCAAAGGATCAACAAACACAAAATTATAGATCTGGACTCAAATCAAATCAAGAAACCAAAATTATCAACAAAATCAGCACTACATGGAATTGATGACAAATTAGGAGAAACATGACATAGACAAAACACAATTGGATTCAAAAATTAAAATTACTCAAGACACACAAAATGAACCGAATAGAATTGAAAATAAGACTCAAATAAACTAAAAACAGAACAGCAACACAATTCTATATGGATTCCTACACAAATGTGAAAATTAGAAGCTCAAGAACAATTTGAACACAATGCACCGATTGGATTGCTCCAAACAGCACCTAAATCAAATTAAAATGTAAAAAACAACAAGACAACATGGAGAATTGAAGAACAACACGGAAATAAAAAGAACACAAAAAATTAAAATGAAAGAAGGCACTTAGCTCTTGAACAACCATAGCTCTTGATACCAAATGATGGAGATGTGCCTTAATAGTTTTCGGATTTTCTTGGTGAATGGCGGAAGCATCATGGATTGAAGATGAAGAAAGGTCCTCCTTAGAGTGGTGGTGACCTTGAAGGTGCATGAAAGGTAGGGATTGAGAGTGGTGACACCAACTCTACTTGGAAAGGGCAAATTTGTGAAGATGAAAAGCCTAACCTAGGAGGTTTTGAGCAAGAAGTGAAATTGGCACAATTTGGAAGCAATTCACTAAGTATATTAATCTTGCAATTACATGACCCAAGCTCCTCTATATATAGCAAGAGTGGGCTGAATATGAAAGACAATTGGAGGGAAATTCAAATGTTGGCACATGGGAAGGTGGCTCCTAAATTGAGCACATGTGAGATAGGTTCTAGAATTCTTCCATGTGCTAAGAGTTGTAAAACCTTACGCTCCACTTAGGCTAAATGTGGGTTGGACCTAAGTTTAATTAGGAGTAGAAAACTCTAACTAAACTTAGATTAGCATTTTAGGTACCACTTTGCATGTTTCAACAAAAATACAAAAGAATTAAACTATGCTACTTTTGACAAAAATGTAAAAACTATACTACACTAGAGTTTATGACATGTAGAATGCGTCCTCTTGACCCCTCTTTGACCATAACTCTAGTGGTTGCCTCAATTTGACATTTTGGTGGCCTTTAAATGGATTGGTGCTGGGGCCTTTTCCATCAACTTAAGTGTTTTCGGAACTTTTCAGCGTAATATGAACTTAGAATAAAATTGCATAAACTAGTGCAAAATTTCGCAAATCGAGAAAGCAGAGCGCCTTGGAGTGCAAGAAGTTTCTGAAACATTTTCCAAAAAGCATTTCTTCTTGAAATCTAATGTAAGAATCCCCACAGAATTTGGGACGAAACGCAACAAGTTTCAGCTCAAACGGACAAGTATTCAGTTAGAAAATGATCAAACAATTTCACACAGAAACAAACCTTCCTTTCATTCATGGCAATGATGAATAAAAAAAATCATTACAAATCTTGTGGAACGAATTTGAGGCTGAAATCTCAGCCACATCTCAATACACACAATAAGGAATGTCTGGTAAAAATTTCAAAACTCAACACCCAAGGAATAAAGTGTAATAAGTCCCAGACTGAGAGCAAACAAAACTGGAAAACTAGTTTTTCCGAAAATGAACGTCCTGCATTTTCTTCCTTATATCTTTTAACGTGTTTCCTTTTTGGATGTGCCTCCTTGAATGGATACAAATGACATATGAAACTACTTGTGTAAGTGTTTTTGGAACTTTGCAGCGTAATATGAACTCATAATAAAATTTCATAAACTAGGGCAGAATTTCGTAAATTTGAAAGCGGACTTCATTGGAGTGCAAGAAGTTTCTAAAACATTTTTCGAAAAGAATTTCTTGTTGAAATCTTATGCAATAATCCCAACAGAACTTGGGACGAAACGTCACAAGGTTTAGCACAAACGAATGTGTATTCAGTTAGAAAATGATCAAATAATTTCACACAGAAACGAACATTCATTTCAATCGTGGCAATGATGAATAAAAAATTCATTACAAATCTTGTGGAATGAATTTGAGACTCAAATCTTAGCCACATCTCAATACACGCAATAAGAAATTTCTGGTAAAATTTCTAATCTAAACACCCAAGGAATAATGTGAAATAAATCCCAGACCCAGAGCAAACATAACTGGAAAACTTGTTTTTCCGAAAACAGAACATCCTGGCTTTTCTTTCTTATATCCTTTTCCGTGTTTTCTTTTTGGACGTGCCTCCTCGACTGGATACAAACTACATATGAAACTACTTGTGTAAGTGTTTTCAGAACTTTTCAGTGTAATATGAACTCAGAATAAAATGGCAGAACTAGGGCAAAATTTTGCAAATCTAGAAAGCGGAGCGCCTTGGTGCGCAAGAAGTTTTTGGAACATTTTTCCAAAATTATTTCTTGTTGAAATCTTATGGAAGAATCCCAACATAATTTGGGACAAAACGCAAGAAGTTTCAACTGAAACGGACGAGTATTCAGTTAGAAAATGATCAAACAATTTCACAAAAAAATGACCCTTCCTTTCAGTCCTGGCAATGATGAATAAAAAATTCATTACAATTTGAGGCTCAAATCTCAGCCACATCTCAATACACACAATAAGGAATGTCTGGTAAAAATTTCAAATCTAAACACTCAAGGAATAAGGCGTAATAAGTCCCAGACCAAGAGCAAATAATACTGGAAAACTTGTTTTTTCGAAAACAGAATGTATTTGCTTTTCTTCCTTATATTTTTTTTCATGTTTTCTTTTAGGACGTGCCTCCTTGACTGTATACAAACGAGATTTGAAACTACTTGTGTAAGTGTTTTCAGAACTTTTCAGCATAATATAACCGCAGAATAAAATTGTAGAAACTAGGGCAAAATTTCGCAAATCGGGAAAGCGGAGCGCCTTGGAGTTGAAGAAGTTTCTGGAACATTTTCCGAAAAGAATTTCTTGTTGAAATCTTAAGGAAGAATTCCAACAGAATTTAGGAGGAAAGGCCAAAAGTTTCAGCTCAAACGGACGAGTATTCAGTTAGAAAATGATCGAACAGTTTCACACAGAAACACCTTCCTTTCAGTCGTGGCAATGATGAATAAAAAATTCATTACAGATTTTGTGGAAAGAATTTGAGGCTCAAATCTCAGCCACATCTCAATACACACAATAAGGAATGTCTGGTAAAAATTTCAAATCTAAACACCCAAGGAATAAGGCGTAATAAGTCCCAGACCAAGAGCAAACAAAACTAGAAAACTTGTTTTTTCAAAAACAGAACGTTCTAGCTATTCTTCCTTATATCTTTTTCCGTGTTTTCTTTTTTAACGTGCCTCCTTGACTGGATACAAACGACATAAGATACTACTTGTGTAAGTGATTAGAATCACAAAGATGATATTAATAGGAGGAATGGTCAAGGACCAAAAATACTTGATGTTCTTCTTATTAGTATTCTTAATAGGGAAGCCCAAGCCCAAGAAGCCTAAGTCCATGCCATGAGGGTCAAGGCCAAGCATTAAATAAATGAGCATCATTGGATGTCTCTATTTGTAATTTCCTTTTTATAGTTTTTAGTAGAACATTAAAGGAATGTGTAGATATTAAAATAAGGGGTGCCAATGTATAAAGATAGGTCACACCTTCCATGTGTCAAAAAGAGTAGGTGTAAGTGTAGTTTTTAGGAGGTACCAAAGTAGAAAAAGGTCACACCTCCCATGTGACTTGTTTTGGCTCCAAATTTGAATAAGAATTAGAAAGGAATTCTGAATTTGATTAGCTTTTCATTTCAGCACCTCTAAGGCTATAAATAGAGGTACTTGCTCATTGTAAACACAAGTTTGAAATTGAATTTGTAGTAAAGAAACTCTACTCAATTTGAGAGAGAACTTTGTGAGATTTGATCTCCTACCTAGTCTCATCTTGTGTGCTGTTGGAGGGCTACAAGTGGCGGCAATCACACACTCATATTGGAGCTTTCATCACCAAGTGGCATGTTCATCTCCAACTCCATTCCAACCGTCTTCATCCATCTAAGTCTTCTTCCTTTCATCTCAATTTCCATTTCCAATCGGTAACTTAGTTCCTTATGTTTTGTCCTTGAATTTCTACCGTTTATTCTTGTCCTATGTGCTGTTCTTAAGTTTCTATTCGGTGCACCTTGTTCCTTTGTTGATTTCAATCGGTAGGATTAATTCATGATTCAATTCTGTTCGGTTTAAACCATTACATGAATTAATTGTGTTTCTACTTGTGTTCTTGAGTTGTTCTTGCTTTCCTTTTCAATTCCGCCATATATTTGTGTTTAAGGACATGGCACTCATGATTCTTATGAGTTTGGCTCTTCATTTGGATGGCATTGTCCTCAATTGAATTTTCCTTAAGCCTTCTTAATGTGTTGTTTCTTGTCTAGTGTCAATCCAACTCATATCATGTGGTATCTAGAGCTATGGTTGTGTGCAAAAATTTTTTTGAGTTGTTGGACACTTTAATTCTGTTTTTGTGTTAGTTGATTCTGTTTTTTTTTCTTTATTATGAGTATTTCTTGCTTTTTTTCATTGTTGTTATTTCATTGTGTTTGAGTCTTTTTAATTTTTGAATCCTTACATGTTTTGTCTAGTCATGTTTTTCCTACAATGTCATCAATTCCATGTAGTACTTTTCTTGCTAATTTTTGGTTGCTTGATTTTTAATTGAGTACAGTTTTATATTTCTGTTTTTCTTGATCCTTTGGTGCATTTTCTTTTTAGTTTTGAGTTCATGCTTGTGTGGTAGATTCATACAAGTTCTTAAACATCAATTCTATTGTGTCTTTTGAAGTTCTTAATTCTGTTTTTCATTCTACAATAGGTTTCCTCTGTTTTCTTGAAAACGTGCTGACTGTTTGGTTTATCAAAATTTATGTGGTTACTGCAAAATTCTGAAACTCTGGATTTAAGTAGTTGGAAGTGTTACAAAAGAGTGGAAAAAAGAAGTACATCAAAATTCAATATAAAAAAAATGATAAATGAAATACGTACAGTGTGTAGAGCTCTGACGCTGAAAAAACGGTGATGCGGCAATGCTTTTAGAAAATTTATCACAATTAATTGGCTTACTTTTTTTTAGTGATTCCAGTGCCAATTTTTAGATAACATCTTGAATTTCCACTGGTTAAAATTTCACATTCAAGTTCGCTTTCTACAGTCATGCACACTGTTATTAACAAAATTCCAGTAGCACTGTTTTTTGGTTTTTCTCATCTATTCTAGTACTCTTCTTTAGGATTCTTTTTGTGTGCTAGCCATTAATTGTGTGCCTTAATTTTCTTTCTTGTCTTTCATTTCATATTCTTAACCAGGTTTTGTCATATATTGCATTCTGTTCTGGTTTAGCTTTTCTTGCTTATACCTTTTTCTTGCTTGTCTTTTTGTTTCCTCTAATTCTGTGGTGAATTGTTCTTTGAGTAAGTGTGGTTTGCTTTGGCATTTTTCACTTGAAGCTCATCCAATCCACAAGATAGGCTTGGTTAAGGAAAGATAAATTTCTTGGAGTGGTTTGAGTGCATTCTTTTGACCTATTACAGCAAGCTTTACTTTGCTTTATTTTGCTAACAAGTTTCTTTAACTGTTTGCTCTTTGTGTTTTGTGCTTTTGATTATCATGGCTAATCTTTCTAGTGGAGACTCATCTAAACCTCAATCAACTCAAAAGGAATCCCTCATTGTGAAGACTTAAAGGATGCTAGATAATGAAATGCACAATATATTGAGGTGATAAGACAAATAGAGGCAAGGCTCCAAAGCTTGTAGATGGCTCGTGAAGATGTTCATTAAAACCAAGAGAGAAGACATCATCATCATCATAGGCATTCGTCAAGGACTTCTCACAATTACTTTTGATCCCAAACTTTTCCCACATCACTTTGGAGGCATTTGTTAGGTTTGAGTCCAGCCAATTTTTCAAAACCATGATTTTTGTTTTTCACCCCACACACTACCAAGTCACAAAATCACCAAACTTGGCTATACACCAACCATACCAAGATCAATTCCTTTTGCTCCCAAACATTTTCCACATCACTTTGGAATCATTTGAGAGGATTGAGTCCACCCAGTTTTCAAAAATCATGATTTTCGTTTTTCACCCCACACACCACCAAGTCACAAAATCTAGCCAAAACACCAAAATCACCAAACTTGGCTTAGAACCAACCATGCAAAGATCAATTTCTTTTCCTCCCAAACTTTTCCCACATCACTTTGGAGGCATTTGTGAAGTTTGAGTCCAGCCACTCTTCCAAAACCATGATTTTCGTTTTTCACCCCACACACCACCAAGTCACAAGATATAGCCAAAATCACCACACTTGGCTATGCACCAACCATACCAAGATCAATTCCTTTTGCTCCCAAACTTTTTCCACATCACTTTGGAAGCATTTGAGAGGATTGAGTACACCCAGTTTTCAAAAATCATGATTTTCGTTTTTCACCTCACACACAACCAAGTCTCAAAATCTAGCCAAAATACCAAAATCACCAAACTTGGCTTAGCACCAACCATGTCAAGATCAATTCCTTTTGCTCCCAAACATTTCCCATATCACTTTGGAGGCATTTGTGAGGTTTGAGTCCAGCCACTTTTCCAAAACCATGATTTTCATTTTTTACCCCACACAACACCAAGTCACAAAATCTAGCCAAAATCACCAAACTTGGCTATGCACCAATCCTTCCAAAATCAATTCCTTTTCCTCCCATACTTTGGAAGCATTTGAGAGAATTGAGTCCACCCAGTTTTCAAAAATCATGATTTTCATTTTTCACCCCACGCACCACCAAGTCACAAAATCTAGCCAAAACACCAAAATCACCAAACTTGGCTTAGCACCAACCATGACAAGATCAATTCCTCTTGCTACCAAACTTTTTCCACATCACTTTGGAAGCATTTGAGAGGATTGAGTCCACCTACTTTACAAAAAGCATGATTTTTGTTTTTCACCCCACACACCACCAAGTCACAAAATCTAGGCAAATCACCAAACATGGCTTAGCACCAACCATGCCAAGATCAATTCCTTTTGCTCCCAAACTTTTCCCACATCACTTTGGAGGCATTTTTGAGGTTTGAGTCCACCTAATTTTCAAAAATCATGATTTTCGCTTTTCACCCCACACACCACCAAGTCACAAATTCTAGCCAAACAACAAAATCACCAAACTTGGCTTAGCACGAACCATGCCAAGATCAATTGTTTTCCCTCCCAAACTTTTCTCACATCACTTTGGAGGCATTTGTGAGGTTTGAGTCCATCCACTTTTCCAAAACCATGATTTTCGTTTTTCACCCCACACACCACCAAATCACAAAATCTAGCCATAATCACCAAACTTGGCTATGCACCAACCATACCAAGATCAATTCCTTTTGCTCCCAAACTTTTTCCACATCACTTTGGAAGCATTTGAGAAAAATATAAGAACGTGAATGTTGTGTATAATAGTAGTTTTAAGAGTATCTTAATTATTGAAAACAAGTGTACTACTTAACTAAATATTTTGAACTTGTTCTTTTCGCTATTAATAGAATGAAGACACTTGTGATATCTTTGAAAAACAATTTTATGTGATAAAATTGTGTTTTGATATGTTTAATATTTCTTTTACAATCTACGGTTTTAGAACCTAGAAAACTATCAGAAAGTGAATGTTGTTTATAATAGTAGTTTAAATGTATCTTAACTATTGAAAACAAGTGTACTACTTAACTAAATATTTTGAACTTGTTCTTTTCGCTATTAATAGAATGAAGACACTTGTGATATCTTTGAAAAACAATTTTATGTGATATATTTGTGTATTGATATGTTTAATATTTCTTTTATAATCTACGGTTTTAGAACTTAGAAAACTATAAGAAAGTGAATGTTGTGTATAATAGTAGTTTAAATGTTTTTCAAAACAAGTGTACTACTTAACTAAATGTTTTCAACTTGTTCTTATCACTATAAATTGATTGAAAAAACTTATGTTATCTTTGAAAAATAATTTCATGTGTTAAAATTGTGTTTTGATATGTTTAATATTTGTTTTACAATCTAAGGTCTACTAATGATTGAAAACAATTATGATATCTTTTAAAAATAATTTCATGTATTAAAATTGTGTTTTGATATGTTTAATAAAGATTTAATTTACAATCAAAGGTTTTAGAACCTATGAAGCTATAAAAAAGTGAATGTTTTGTATATTAATAGTTTAAAAGTATCTTAACTATTGAAAACAAGCTTACTACTTAACTAAATGTTTTCAACTTGTTCTTTTTGCTATTAATTGAAGGAAAACACTTATGATATCTTTGGAAAAAAAAATTCATGTGTTAAAATTGTTTTTTGATATGTTTAATATTTCTTTTACAATCTACGGTTTTAGAACCTTGAAAATTAAAAGAAAGTGAATGTTGTGTATAATAATAGTTTAAAATTATCTTAACTATTGAAAAAAAGCGTGCAACTTAACTAAATGTTTTCAACTTGTTCTTTTCGCTATTAATTGATTGAATACACTTATGATATCTTTGAAAACCAAATACATGTGTTAAAATTGTGTTTTGATATGTTTAATATTTCTTTTACAATCTAAGGTCCATTAATTGATTGAAAACACATGTGATATCTTTAAAAACAATTTCATGTGTTAAAATTGTGTTTTGATATGTTTACAATCTAAGGTTCTAAAACCTAGGAAACTTTAAGAAAGTGAATGTTGTGTACAATTATAGTTTAAAAGTATCTTAACTACTGAAAACAAGCGTACTACTTAACTAAATGTTTTCAAGTTGTTCATTTCGCTATTAATTCATTGAAAACACTTATGATGTCTTTGAAAAAAAATTCATATGTTAAAATTGTGTTTTGATATGTTTAATATTTATTTTACAATCTAAGGTCTAATAATTGAACGAAAACACTTATGATATCTTTGAAAACAATTTCATGTGTTAAAATTGTGTTTTGATATGTTTAATATAAATGCCATTTACAATCTAAGGTTTTAAAACCTAGGAAACTACAAGAAAGTGAATGTTGTGTATAATATTAGTTTAAAAGTAACTTAACTATTGAAAACAAGCGCACTTCTTAACTAAAAGTTTTCAACTTGTTGTTTTCGCTATTAATTGATTGAAAACACTTATGATATAATTGAAAAACAATTTCGTGTGTTAAAATTGTGTTTTGATATATTTAATATTTCTTTTACAATCTAAGGTCTATTAATTGATTGAAAACACTTATGATATCTTTCAAAACAATTTCATGTGTTAAAATTGTGTTTTGATATGCTGAATAGAGATTTCATTTACAATCTAAGGTTTTAGAACCTAAGAAACTATAAGAAAATGAATGTTATAATACTTTAAAAATATCTTAACTATTGAAAACAAGCGTACTACTTAACTAAATGTTTTCAACTTGTTCTTTTCGCTATTAATTGATTGAAAACACTTATGATATCTTTGAAAAACGATTCCATGTGTTAAAATTGTTTTTTGATACGTTTAATATTTCTTTTACAATCTAATGTCTATTAATTGATTGAAAACACTTATGATTTCTTTGAAAAACAATTTCATGTGTTAAAATTGTGTTTTGATATGTTTAATAGAGATTTAATTTGCAATCTAAGGTTTCAGAACCTAGGAAACTATAAGAAAGTAAATGTTTTCTATAATAATAGTTCAAAATTGTCGCACGTATTGAAAACAAGCGTACTACTTAACTAAATGTTTTCCACTTGTTATTTTCGCTATTAATTGAATGAAAACACTTATGATATCTTAGGAAAACAATTTCATGTGTTAAAATTTTATTTTGATATGTTTAAAACTTTTATTACAATCTACGGTTATAGAACCTAGAAAACTATAAGAAAGTGAATGTTGTGTATAGTAGTAGTTTAAAAGTATCTTAACTATTGGAAACAAGTGTACTATTTAACTAAATGTTTTCAACTTGTTTTTTTCACTATTAATTGATTGAAAACACTTATGTTTATCTTTGAAAAACAATTTCGTACCCAGGCGTTGACTAAGTCAAGGTCAAAGTCAACACCAGGGGTCAAAGTCAACACAAGGCGTTGCCTAGGTGAAGAGACGCTAAGTGCCAGCGTCGTCAAGAAGAGGCGTCGCCAAGGCAAGGCGTC
>Ga0123342_1007955_pt1 | contig 13681 bp, 6 predicted proteins | sample Turbeawhitnodule_FD_89960 | JGI IMG/M metagenome (GOLD analysis project Ga0123342, IMG submission 89960) | Root nodule microbial communities of legume samples collected from Mexico - Turtle bean Mexico white nodule | ecosystem: Host-associated > Plants > Roots > Nodule | place: Mexico: Nepantla...
TGGTATATGGAGGAAAAAATGACATATTTTCAAAAGATAATTGTGGCAGTTCATTAAACGACGTATTATACTGAAATTTGTGGCGGTTATTAATAACCGCCATATTAAAACTGTCACTTTTTACAACATATTTTGTAGTGGATGCTTTGTAATAGGTGGAACAATTGTCTTAACTACTGTGGAAAAATCAAGTTTAGGGGGTTTCTCACATTTTCGTGAAAGGGATGCATGTGCTGATAAACTTGCTAACTTAGGCTTTGTTCATAAAGATTACTTTTATTGGTATAATAGACTTCCGTCCAGTATTTTCTTAAAGTTCTTTATTAATAGGTATAAATTACATATATACCTTTTTTTTAATATATGAGTTTTGATATAATCTTTCCATATTTTTTTTAATAATATTTTTTCATGTGTGACAGATGATTGTTGTTGGTTGAGATATCAGCCTAATTGAGATGTCAAATTTTATAATAATACCTAAAATAAAAGCTTGTATAAAAAAAATAATGCAATTTACATTTGTGTTGTGTATGGCTCACACCACGATCATCGCAATGGATAGCAACAACCCATCAATAACTTAGCTAAACAATTACCGAATCATACTCTAGATCATAATCCATTAATTAATTATTCACTATCATCACATAGCAAACATCCTTATTCTCCAAACTTCAATGCCAAGTTTTCATAGATCAATGCATTTAGACGTCTCAAACAAAATTAATTAATACAAGATATTCCTTTGTTTCTCCTTCTCAATTCTTTTAAAGAAACTAACACGGAATACACATCTTTTTTTGGCTAATAAAATATTTTTAGCTGGCTTTACATTTGAAAATAGAACATAAGTATATAATTTAAATACAAGAAGATACTTCCTCTCTCTCTCTCCCTCCTCATACATAATAAATTTTGATGACTTTTTTATAATTATTTTGCTTTTCTTTACATCCACTTATTGTATAAAATAAGTCCCTTTTACACTTTGTAAGAGATCTACCTGGATTGGGCCAGCAGTGTATGTATAGATTTTAGCAGTGCATGGTGATGACGTAGACTACTGATGTGTACAAAAGTTCATCCATACCTTTTCTAATTTCTACTCTTCCAAACCCTTTTAACTTTTCTTCTTTTTCTCTTTTCTTTTAGCAACGCACTTTATATTCCACCTACGTTTTGGCGTTTTTCACATGAACTTTCCCCCAAAGACTCACGCTTTATCATTCTACTAACCATGATGCCCTTTTTAGCTTTATTCCTCTCTGCATATATAAAAACACCTTCACATTTTTCCTCCTCAATCCCAACCTAAACCTTCTTCACTAAGAATAATCCCTCTCTTTCTCTCTCTATCCCTCTAAAATGGCCCAAGTAGAGAGTGGGCAAGGCAGTGAAGGGATTAAGCTGTTTGGAACAACGATTACCTTGCATGGTAGAGAAAGAAGAGAAGATAACAAAGGGAGTGAAGATGAGACAGAAAAGAGAGCAGAGAGGATCATACCGTGTCCAAGATGCAAGAGCATGGAAACCAAGTTTTGCTACTTCAACAACTACAACGTTAATCAGCCTAGGCATTTCTGCAAGGGCTGCCAGAGGTACTGGACTGCCGGCGGAGCCCTTCGCAACGTACCAATAGGGGCAGGCCGCCGAAAGGCCAAACCGCCGTCCCATGACCCTACAGCTTTTCTGGACGCATCCACGGTTCAACAACAATTTGCTTTGGAAGAATGGGATGTTGCCACCATCACTCACGGCGATTTCCGGCACTTTTTTCCGTCGAAAAGGCGGAGGATAAACTCAGGTGGTCAACGTCAACCTTGTTAAACTATCTTCTTCCATTGTTTTTCCTTTTCTCCTCTTTGGTATTACACAGACCTTTCTTTTGGAGGCATTCTAGTTCAACTTTGCTTGTAAAACTTCCGTATATATCACTTTGATTATATAAGTATTCCTCTTTGCTGTTTCTCTGTAAAAACACAAAATGTAAAAGGTAACGATTGTAACTTACACATACTGTATTTTTAAATTATTGAAAAACCCAAAAAAAAATTAAAAAAATATTACATGCATGTATCTCTTATATCCTATTCATGTCTCAAAAGAAACAGAGTCTAAAAGACATAATCCTTTAATATATTCATCTCACTCACACATCTAAAGCGATTTCAAAAGAAAAATATGTGAAAGAGTTTGTTTATTTACTTAAAAAAACCTTAAATATGAACGGTTCTCATTTTCCAGATCCCAAGTAAAGTGGTCGTGATTCAATTGTTTGATTTCTTTGTGGGAAAAACATTTTTTTAGTTAATATCACTGACATTACATATGTATGTGTATATGTCTTATTATTACTGAGGTAACCATAATTTAAGCATAACTCATCTTATCATCTTTTTATTCTTTTTATGTTGAGATTATAAACTTTTATGTAAAATTATATATCTATAAGTGTTCGATAATGACATTGGAATATATTTAAATAGTTCTAATATCTTATTAACAGTGAAATTTAGATTTAATTTAATTTTATAAAAATAATTTATAAAATAGGATTTACATATATTTATTAAAGTCTCCTAATCTCTAATTAGAATCTTCAACACTTATTGTATATTATACATATGTGAAATGGAAGAAAAAATCTTATAGAATATCTTGTTACTGCAGCTGAGCATGAAAGTCAAAACGAGTTTGTTATGAGCCACGAAATCATAGAACATCCGAATGAGATAGAAACGAAGGAGGCTTTAAAAGGCAGTGACAATGTAAAGCTTATCTGATTAAGAAGTTTGAATGCTCGAAAAAAGACACAGCAAAAGAACAAATAGTGTTGTAATTATTGGAGACGTGAACGGTTCAGATAATCTCTCACATGGCTACATTTTCTAGAATTCTTACAAAATCTATATAGAATTAATTGAAGTACATTAATTTGTTTGGTTTGACGTGCGATCCGCAAAAAGCTAGAGATTAATTGATTGATGTAAAGTGAACGCGGAGGAAATGGTCAATGATAAAGAAAGAGAGAAGTTTATAAAAGAAAATAGTAAAAATTGAGAGCAAATTGCACTTAAATTATTATTTATTTCCTCTCTGCTTTGAAAATTAAGGAATGTGTCCGTCTTTGTTCACAACTTGGCTTTAGATGCCGGCCAAAACGTTCACTCCACGGTATCTATATAACAAAATAAATTCATGTTAAAATAAACACTAATATTTCTTGTTTTATAACGGTCTGGTCAAATTCTTCATTATTGTTATGATAATAATGATTATAAGTAGATAATCGGATAGGATTTGTAGGCGTATGTACTTAATATGGTGTGCAATTAGTCCAATAAGATTATTACAATAATATGTAATTTACTGTTGCTAAATCCTGAAAGACTAGTCTAATTAATGATTTAGTTTTCTTGTTTATCAATTAAATTTAAGTGAGGTTTGTCATTTATTTATATACTATACTATTAAATGTCGTCGGATAACTAATTCTTAAAAAGAAATTTGTATCCACTTATATTATTATGAAACCACAATTTTTTTAAAACTTCTTTTTTTCTTTTCTCTTTTTTTTATAAGATTTTGGTCTCCTATCTCATTACTTTGACGATTGGAGTCCGTCATTAGACTTTTAGTAGCAAAGACTACAAGATTGTCTAATTAGAATCTTTGATAGAGTAAGTTCGTTTTTGTTTTTCTCTTTGAGTCAAATTTTGAACTTGTTAGGTTTGTCTCAATCTAGGTTTTGCATGTGACTCATTTAGCTTCAGAGTTAGTCTCTATTAGCTCAGATTCCTAGTGATATAGTTAGATTTTTTATCAGGACTCTAGGGTGCAGGTTAAACTACCTTGAGTTTTTGGTATGTTTGGAGTTCTTACTGAACATCTGTTCAAGTTCATGTAAGGGAAACTAGTTTTAAATTTTCAATAGAACCCTAGGCTAGAAGTTTTGGATGTAGGGGTGACGTGGTCATCAGTCTCAAATTTTCTTGTAGAATTTCTTGTTTTTGAGTATACTATAATTTGATTGAGATTGAAATGTGAAATTGTAGATGTTGTAGAATGTATGAGTTTGGAATTGAACGAGTTAATGAATGTATTTGAATAGTTTGTTGAATCAATTCAAATGTAATATTTAATGAAAATTGGTTGTTTGATTTTAGATTATTTTAGTTTAGAGAGCATATATATATATGTATAGATTGACATAATAGCTCAATGAGAATGCTTGAATAATTATGAGTAAAAACTATCATTTTAATGTGTAGATTTATAAAAATATGAGTTGAATGTAATTTTGGTAGAAAAACCAGAAATATAAGAGGTTTATACAGATTTTTTTGGATATCTCGCTCAGGTGGGATAATTTTCGCTAAAGCGAGAATAAAATGAAAATGAGATGCTCTCGGGTCCGTTTTCGTCTAAGCGAGAAGAAATCTCGCTCAGACGAGACGTGTGATGAAATTCTGGGTTCTCTGTGGTTCAATCTCGCTTAAGTAAGAGAATTTTTGCTTGGATAAGACTTTCATTCAAGCTAGATTTAAAAAAAAAAAACTGAAAATTTTATCCTTATTTTTAAAAGGTTTTTAAAACTGAAAACTTGTAAGTCCTATTGTAACCATATTCTTCACATTTATTTCATGATATAATTTAATAGGATATTGAGTATTTTTAATTGAATACCTATTAATATTTTTTAGTCTATTGAGTATTTAAATTTTTTGCATTGTTTAATTAATTTTTCACTGTTTAATTTTATTAATCAGGTGACAAGACTATTATCTTATCTTGTTATTTTTACTGACCTGCTTAAATGTGAGATTTTGTGATTGATTAATGTAGAATGATATCATGCATATAGTGTAAAATGATAAATGAATTTTACTCTTTACATTGATTGCAATATTATTTTATAGTCTCATATGAGAAGTATAATTTTTTTTAATATTCAATAAATAAAAAAATTTAATAAAAACTTAATTAAAAATACTTAAATTTACGAATAACGTAAAACTTAATTAAGCCTTAAAGAACCTAACCCTATATAAATATGCAGACTCTTTAGCATGCAATGCTCATTCCAGCAGCCTTAAGCACTTAATGCCTAACATGGTGGATACTTGTATATTAATTAGTATATACATATTTTAAGTTGACTCAATATATAATACGAAAAATTAGCTCTCTCTCCCTCCTTTTATTCTCCTTTTATTGTGCCATGGCCAGTGACATTGATGGGAGACAAATCTAAGCATGCATATCAATTGAACATGCTTAGAGTTTTATGCTTTTAAGAGACAGAATGGATGATAATCAAATGAAGAAGCCGATTTTTTTGAAATATGGTGCTGTGGCCCATCTTTACATCAGGTTTTTGTACCCTAAATCAAGATCTCTCTACTCATCAACAGTGTAATAATGTCGGCCTGTGATAAGTTCATTTTCATTTGAAAAGATGTAACATGATTTAAATGAATGGAGCATAGAAATTCACTTGATGTATCATGCACACAAATGACTTCTTCAACTTTTTTTAATTTTAAAAATAATGATGTGAAAAACACATCAGTTACATCAGTTTCTGAAATCTTATATTTATATGGAATTGAAGGTTTAATAGGAACTAGTTTGATGTAAAAAATTTAAAATTTCAATTTTGAGCATAGTTTATTGTTGATTTTGATAATGGATTATTTCATGACAAATTTTGGTACAAGTTACCATTTTGGATTTTGTTCTAGTAAAGGAAAGAGAGATATCTCTCAATCAGAGTATGTAGTTGAGGTAGGTTAAACTTTGAGATGGTTACCGGATTATACCCTTCAAGCTTCATGAATTGACTCTAAGGAAATGATGGGGCTCCACCTACAGAAGATACTCTGACGTTCAAGTCAGTAAGAGCATAAACTAGTGTATAGAGTGAGTATAGTGTAAGATATGAGTTGAAAGTACTCTCGATGTGTTGTGTTTTATGGTGTTATGTGAGTTGTTTTCTTTCCCTTATATAAGGTACTACTCTCTCCCCTTCTCCTTGTACATGGTCTTATTATTGGCTTAATTCAATAATAAATGTTGTCTCCTATTTAAGGCTGATTATCCATTATTATTGGCTTAATTCATTAATGTCTTTAAATATGAATATCGGTAAGTGATTTGTTTATACACAATATAGGACTCGAACCATAACACTACAACCCTATAATCTCATACACAAGTTGATGACGCTAAACTAAGTTTAACCTAACGATCTCCAACCAAGACACCTATCTCTCAATTGGACTTGACCGATGACACTACAAATTTATTTAAACTCTTCAGTTTTGTGAAATGCATTTACTAGTGTTGTTTGATTTGGTTTTGGTGTGTTTGATATCCGAATTTGGGAATTGAATATTTTGTATTTAATATGTTGAGTGTTTTAAATATAATTAAATTAAAAAAATATAACTTAAGTAGTATAAGAAGGACAAATTGTTTATATTGATATTTGGCTTAATTAGAATGAAATGATTGATTTGCGTTGTTAATAACTTAATTTTCTTATAGAGAAAAGTTTTGTTAACACTATAAACAGTAAATAACATATATTTGACATTTTTTATAATAATATAATAATATTTTTAAATTATAAAATAAAATAAATAAAATAAAATATTAATTTATGAAAGTATTAAGTGTATCTTTGACTTTGATAATATTTGAACTCTAAGACCTGAGAACAAAAAGTGTTGTTGATACTCTTTAGAATGGAAAAAAGAATTTAACACCCAAATAAAGTAAAATAAATATACTTGACAAATTATTATAATAATATTTTTAATTAAAAAATATTATTAAAATATTAGTTTAGATATTGTTTGTAGTGTTAATATATCATTAACCTTTTAGAATTTATGTTTTAGGTAGATAGGAATTACAACGGTCACGCATAACTCTTTTTTGAGGAATTTTTATCACTTTAACTGTCTAGGTTTAAACACTAAACAAAATCTAATATGAAAAACAATGTGGGTTGCACTGATGAGAAAAATTTGAGATCACATAAATAAAGTTACATTTAGAAATGCAATTTTTGATGAGGATGAAATTTCCTGTCTAACACAAATGAAAGGATGGATATGAATTACATATCTAAATAAGATAGCTACTTTTTCTTATCAAGTTGGTGCTTGTGTTAAAAACATGCTTACAAATGTTATAACATCTATTCACCTATATATAAACCTGGTTCAAAGACTCACTATTTCAATTTGGACTTCTAATAAGTTCTCAAATCAATAATGTTCCAAGTTCCTCAATTTAATAAAGCTCATTGTTCATGATATCATTTAATCAAAATCAGCATGTACATAATCTGTCATAGTTCTGAACAATGAGAGGTAGTGTTGATTTTTTGAATTACAAAAGCAACGGAATCACACTGCTAGCCATTACTCCATATTGGACAGGAAAAGTGATAGTTGACTGGTGGATAGAAAAGCTGCAGAGGATAGGAATAGTGATCAGAATTAAAGTCGTCATCATTGACAATCACATAGACTACATGTTCAAAAGGACTGACAAAAAACAAGAAAATATATTAAAGGCAATGTTTTATGGGTTGAAAGTAGCTTGATTTTTAGCAAAAATTAACCTATAGTGGTCTGTGAAAGCAACAAAAGAAGGAGTCGTGTTACTGCATGACACAGAAAATAAATAAGCGCATAAAACAATTTTTAGCTGCTGCGAAGTGAATTACTTGCCCTGGCTAATTGAATCATGTAGTAATTAAACCAATGGCATTAAAAGATTTGACTGATAATATCAAAGGTGCTGATTAGAAAACGATATGAAGGCAAAGCCAAACGGAGCTTTCTAATGCTTGTAAATGGGTTTGGATACTCCAAGTTCCGTATTATTAATATATTATTTTTTTCGATAAAAAAATTATTAAGAAATATTCAAATTAGTAATCATATAATTAATTTAATTTATTATTAAAAAATTATTAAATGTCGAAGTCTCTAATTAATTTTAGTTCAAAACTGTGTAAATTTAAAATAAAAATGTGGATAACATGTTAGGCTAATTGAAATTCATTGTATGTAAAAGATGGATATAATTCTTAACAATGAGGTGATGACAACATGAAACCTAAAAAAAAGTTGATTAAGATAGAGGGAAAATTCATGTTCATATAACTTTGGCGTTCTTAAATTTTCTTTCACTGAATCAAAATTAAAAAATAAGTTCCTTTGATAATGATGCACGTTGCTCACTTGGTTATTAAGATTTTATTATTATTAATTCTGATTTTGTTACCTTTAATTATTTTACTGTTATATTGCATTAATGTGATTTTGTTATCTTAAGTTATTTTACCGTTATATTGCATTAATGGTCAGTTTACAAACCTGTTAATATTCCTATTTTATAACTTTCAGTAATTGTAATTTTATTATATATATAATTGAATAAATAAAAAATATAATAAGATCAGTTTTACAATTATGTACAATTACGTTCAATAAATTTTTACAACCTTTTATCTTTTATTTTTTTTAATTAGTTCCTAAAGCTTCTAATGATGATGTCCTGATTTATAATTTTGATGGAGTTAATGAAAATAGACCAACTCGTTTTTTTAAGAACCCATTCTTCTTTAAAAGACTAGAAGACCAATTATGTTGAGTTGAGGAATTAAAATCATTTTATACGGATTTATCTAATGTTAACATAAAACAGTTCAATAACAGTGCATCTCTTTCATTCACAAAGCAGAAATAGCTATGATGAAGAATGTCTTTCCACAAGGACTAAAAAGTGTCCATAGAGCATTACAATACGAATTATTGACATTTGAAATACACTTTATTCTTTATAATTTGGTTTACAAAATGACTCTTTTAACTTTTTTACTTTCAGTTTTACCTACAGTATGCCTTCAGTATTATTGTGAATTTACAGGGTGAGCATGATATTAAGCCTCCTATAAAAAATAGAAAAAAGGTTAAGTTAGTAAAAATATTTGTTGAGATGGCCTATTCAATCACAGTCACATTGCTATGGTAGTGGGAAATGGTGAAACTCCGGTCAAACACCTAGAAATTTCTGAAGGAAATCAGTCCATAATTCAATTTTCTTGTGGAGCAATGATTAGCGTAATTTTAAATGTATTATGTAAACAGATAAAAGAATGCAAGATAGCATCCTCTTAGAAAGATGAAGTCAACAAAATGAAGCAATTCACTAAATTGCAGCGAAACACCATGCAAATAAACTCGTCTCCAGTAACAGAAAGCACACACATAGAATAAAAGGATCACAAAGCCCTACGGTGATTTTCTAGAGACCAACTCCATGTTCTATTACAACATCCTAAAGGTAAACTATCGGGACAGAGACTAGCCTTCTCGTATGCACATCAATTCCTAGCCAATACCTGCTTCACTTCATTGCAAAATGTAACTTTGTTAAGGTAAAAGGTAAAACTCAATACCATCTGCTGAGTGGGTAGATAACCTACCTATGCCTCTTCACCACCCGTAGCTCGGGCAGAATCCACCTTTTGTTCTTCTGTTAAAAAATGACAATATTTAATTAACTAGGGAATCATAGATACTGGAGTTGGGTTGGCAGGATCACAGAACAAATAAAGAAAAACAGCTATAAAATAAAATGAGAAGGAATAGCAAAGTTTGAAACAACAGCAAATAAGTATGGTTGACAGTAAATCAACATCAAATATGATAACCAATAGAAGGAATAAATTAGTTTAAACGAAGAATTGAAAAACAAAACGACAAGACTGGGGAAAACATCACCTAACGTAAAATTAAGTTGTCTTTTGGTAGAAGGAATTTAGTAGATTAAGATCACATGAAATATGAAGTTACACATTTGTAAAAGCTTTTCAATAAGGTCAACATTTTAAAATTTGTTGCTTGAATAAAGCAATTTAACAGTAATATCTTGATAAGATTTCCCAAATCTTCCCTAGTTAATTTTCAACTTAGAGTGTTACAGTGCGAGGTACAGGCTTTTCTTCTATACTCCCGAGTTTAGGTTTAGTGTTGACTTTTCTTGGAACAAATCAAGACCCAATTCTGTACAGGTTATTACCATCTCCTGCTTTCAATCTTGTTTGGAGACAACAAAGTAAGAATCAATATCTACTCAGCTGAACAATGTAGTGCATTAATAATAACAGCCATAGAAACCCACCAGAAACTTGTGTCATAAGTTTCTCTCCAAATAAGCATAACATCACATAAAGGTAAGTCACAATGACCACAAACAAATAACCATATCAACCATAAATCATGACAGTATCTACTATACCTGAAATGGACTTTCTATATCATATAAAAATAAAATTGGACAAGTCACACTGACACTCAAGGTTTCAAGAAATTATTAAATCCAATAATACCCCTCCCTCTTTTGACATTACTTTGTCCTCCCTTATCTGTGTACCTACATAATAATGGTAAGGGTGTGTGGTTTTACAAGTCATAAATAAACAGTGTAAGTGAAATTTTGTTAAATCACGGAGAATGTGTAATTTACACTAAAAAAAATCATCTATTTAATTGACATTGCAGACAAAGTCCATCTAACAAAGTGATAGAGAACATTGATTTCCATTAATCACTACCTCCGTCTTCAGGGATGTCAGAAGTCCACAAGGTGAGGTTGTCCCTCAGAAGCTGCATAATTAGGGTGCTGTCTTTGTAAGACTCCTCGCTCAGAGTATCCAACTCAGAGATTGCTTCATCAAATGCCTGCTTAGCAAGGTGACAAGCCCTGAAATATAAGAGTGCAGTGTTAAATTTGTTAAATAGACCCACTTAGACACATAGTATACGAACAAAGAGGGGAATCAATAAACAATAATACTTTCCGGACAATAAAATAAAATTAGTACCTTTCAGGAGAGTTCAAAATTTCATAATAGAAGACAGAGAAGTTCAAAGCCAGACCCAATCGGATAGGATGTGTAGGTGGTAACTCAGCCTCCGCAGTAGTGGAAGCTGTCTGAAATTATGAATTGTTCAGACCAACATGAAAAGGTGGAAAAATACTTTTGGTAACTTAGCAGCCAAATTCATATCAGTAATGCCTACATCTAAATAAATGTCACAGTGCCACACTGCTAAAACTGATAAAAAGTCATGAGACAGATACTTGGTATAATGATATTATGCCTGAAAAATAAGAAATAACCTACTGTATTCCCACTCCCTCAGTTAATTTTTCCCTCATTAACATGTATGCTACAACCTTGATGATAAAGAACCATTAGAATAACTACTTCAATATTCACATGGCCAATGATTATGGCTAATAAACCATCGACAAGTGAAGATAACATCAACATAACAACCATATTAACATTAGTGCCGACAGTATTCCAATCATATGATATATATTACAATAATAAATGGTTGACTAGACAATTACCTTCAGGAATTTTTTAAAATGGCCAATAGTGTTTGCACTTTAGTCAATGACTAATTAGCTTCATCAGATTAGCACAAAGAAAAACCAATAAGCAAGACTTGCAAGTTAATAATAAAGGAATGCAAAAAACATATACGTTTTTCTTCTCTGGCCCTGGTTACTGGAGACATGCTAAGAAGCAAAGCACCAACAACATACATCATGAATCACCAGGCATCAAACATCAAGAGATTTTAAAATTTTAACCACAACAGATGCAAGAGGTCCAAATAGAAGCATACCTGATACGCTTTCATGGAATGATCAGCAGCCTCTTTTCGCTCATCACCGGACTTGAACTCCGCTAGATACCGGTAATAGTCCCCCTTCCTGCAACCAACAACAGAGACATCAACACACAGGAAACTCTAAATCCACAGTGAGAGACAAAAATGACTACTCAGCACTCACATTTTGTAGAAAAAGACACTAGGTTCACCAGTAGTGCTAGAGGGGATAAGGTGCTCATCAATAACAGTCATGATATCACTGCAGATATTGGACAACTCAGACTCCACCTTCTGCCTATACTCCTTTATCCGCTTCACACTCACATCGTTCCCTTTGGCCTCTTCCTTCTGCTCAATCGACGAAAGAATCCTCCACGAAGCCCTACGAGCACCCACCACGTTCTTGTACCCAACCGAAAGAAGGTTCCGCTCCTCAACCGTCAGTTCCACGTTTAGCTTCGCCACATTCTTCATTGCATCCACCATTTCTACCATACCAAACACTCTAAATCTCAGAAGTCGTCTCCACGAAATTCAAATTCAAATTTAAAACCACAAAAAGTTATTTCTAAACTAAACATTTAGGTCGGCACAGTGGTACTCTCAAATCTCAACGCAGAAAAATCAGAAGAAGAAAAAAACCGAGAGAGTATAAGAAACTCAGATAATGGATTACTACAAAGCACCTTCATAGCGTTCGGCTTGTTCGGCGAGCTTGGCAACGTAGACGAAGTTATCGCGTTCCTTGGTGGAGGCCATGGAGGATCTGCAACTTTCTCTCTCCTCTCACTTTCTCGCTCTAGAAATTTGTGTGTGTTGTGTTGTGAGTGTTTGCAAGTTGATGAGCGAAGGGTTTAGTTGTGGAGGGACAGGGCACGACGGCACGGGTTGATCGTGGGGGATGGAGAATCCCCACGCGTACCGAGGAGAGTGTTTGTCACGCGTTTGTGTTTAGGGGAAGGAGGAGGAGGCAGTGATGGTGACGGGAGAGGGAGGCGCGTGGGACTGAGAGGGAGGCAAATTGATTGGCGTTTGGTGGGCATTGAAATTTCAAATTCACTTTTTTTGTCTTTTTGAAAATGAGGGGTTTTTTGTTCACACGGAAACATTAAAAATTATACTATTTTTTTTTGTATGGTAGAATTTTTCATTATGCTCCATTTCATCATTCTTGACCCTTCGATATAATTTAAAATAATTTAACATCAAAGATGGATTCATTGATTAATTTCAACTGTACACTCGGTTATATAGTTAATTCACATTTTGATACAATGTCTGTACTGAAATAAATTCTAAAATACATATTTTTATTTGGATTATATATTTTAGAATATTAAAATTTAATTTTTAACGTTTTAAAATGTAAAATTTACAAGATTACTGTATTGCATTGCATATTCCGGAACTGATATTTATAATTAATAATTTATTTTCAGAAAAGATAAAATTAAAATTTCAAATTATGGAAGGGTATCATGTAACTGCTATGGTACCTCTATCATATATTTGAATGAATTAATATGATATTGATTAAGGCTGTGTTTGTATCCAACGATGATTTTAATAGAGGAAAAAAGCGAATAAAATACACAAATCAATGAATAAAAAATAATAAAATACAAAAATTGAGACAAAATTGTCTTAACATTCTTTCTTCGCAGTTTTGCGACGATTTGCGAAGATTGTTATTAAATATATATATTATAATAAATATATATTCTATAATTATTATATTAAATATATATTATATTTTTTATATTATTAATCTATTTATATTATAATAAAATAAGTATAATTAATTATATAAAATAAGATAAATAATAATTATTATTATTAAAATATTAATAAATATATAAAATAATATAAAATAAAAAAAATAAAAAATTTATGAAATAATAAAAATAATTAAAAAATTATAAATAATAATTAATAATGATAAAAATAAATAAAAGTAAAATTAA
>Ga0123342_1007956_pt1 | contig 13677 bp, 5 predicted proteins | sample Turbeawhitnodule_FD_89960 | JGI IMG/M metagenome (GOLD analysis project Ga0123342, IMG submission 89960) | Root nodule microbial communities of legume samples collected from Mexico - Turtle bean Mexico white nodule | ecosystem: Host-associated > Plants > Roots > Nodule | place: Mexico: Nepantla...
TATTATTAAATATTATAAATAGTGTTAATATTATAAATAATATTAATATTTTATTATATTACTAATATTATTAATTTTATTTATATTATTAATATTATTAATATTATTAATATTATTAATACTATTAATATTACTAATACTATTAATATTATTAATAAGAATATTGTTGATATTATTAATATAATTCTAATAATATTATTTATATTATTATATTAGTATTATTAATTTTATAATATTAATAATATGTATATTTATTATTATTTATGAACATTAGTTATAATTTTATTATTATTGCGTATTATAATAATATTTTTGATATTATGTATATAATTATTATGATAATAGTTGATAGGTATAGAGACCTGTGGATAATAATTGGTAGGTAATAGAGATCTGTGGCTAATAATTGGTAGGTAATAGAGATTTATGGATAATAATTGATAGGTAATAAAACTGTGGATAATAGTTGGTAGGTAATTAAAAATTCGTGGATAATAGTTGGTAGATAATAAAAAAAATTTGTGGATAATAGTTCATAGATAATAAAGATCTATGGATAAGAATTGGTAAGTAATGTTGAATTTACCTACGAATTCAGATATATGGGTAATATCCGTAAGTAATGTTGTCTATAGATAATATCAGTAGATAATATTAAATTTCCCTACAGATTTAGATTCATAATTAAATTTTTTTTAATAATGTTGATTTTTTTTTGTGGTAGTGATAAAGTTTAAAGTTTGAACTTTTATCTGATCAAAATTAGGTTTCTTAATATGTCAGATTGCGGTTTTGAAAAATAATTTGATAGTCATGTGTAAACCAGTTTTATATTGTTAATTAATGAAAAATCATAATTTCTTTACGCATGAAACATTATGTTAATATGACTTTTATGGTGAATAGTTATAAAAATCTTTAAACTTTTTATAAATTATTTTGCATTATCAATGCAAAATATATTTTCTCTCTAAGAATTGAAAGTTTTAATATTTTAAAGTTTAATGACCACAACTTACCTAAAAGTTAATGAACTAATGATTTATAGTTTATGATTGAATTACGGAGTCAACTTGTCTTACACTATCTTTTCATAACCTTTTTTTATATTTTGGATTAATCAATTTGATTTATGCATATGTTTGATTATTTCAAATTATTAAGACAAAAACAATATTTAAATATTGGAATAATCTTGAATTGTTAAATAATATTTATTATGAAAGTTAATATCGTGGTATTTTAATTATAATACATGAATATTTGTTATTGGTATTTTGATATATGGTGAGTTGAGGTACTTAATCCTGGATGAGGGCAACACTTGTGAACATATTAGATAATATTTCAGTATGCACAACCGTGACAAAACCTAATCGTCTTCTTATAAAACTAGTGTTTTTCCTCATAGGATTCAGAAAGTGACTCGTCAATGAAATCAAACATTTCATAAATTAATGGCAAACAATTGTTCATCCAATTGTTGTAATGAAAGCATAATTTTGAAAAAGCGACACTATATATTATTTATTCAACATTTTTTTTATATTACTATCCCTTTCTTTATCACGTTAAAAATGTACTTTATTCCATACTTTTCTTTATTTTCTTACCAATTTTTCTTGGTATGGTAAAAAAGTAACATATTTGGTATTATAATAATAAAAAATTAATATAATTGAACATGAAAACTTTATTCTGGAAATAGGATAAAGCTCTCGAGGAATATTCATAAACAACTAAGAGACACGTGTTACCTTGATTTAGCATTGGAGAGGGATTCTAACTAGAACAAAACTAAGTATATAATTAAACCAAGAAGGAATAGGAAATTATTGCAAGTAGTTGGTGTGGTGAAATCCTTTGATCTTATTTAATATACTTATATTTTTTATAAATGTCTAAAAATTGACAACAATATATTTTAGTGTTTATTCAATTAATTATAGTCTATTATCCACTTAAATTATTAAAGTGCATTTTTACTGTTTACTTTAATAGTTTAGTTCCATACATGACTTATCATTATATGATTTGTATCAACTAAATATGAACGAATGGTACGAAAACATGTGTCAAAATATTATTGACTAAATATTAAATTTAAAATATAAATAGATTATTTATCCTAAATCTAGTACGTCTGTGGCCTAAATAGTGTTGTAGATATAAAGAAATGTTAGCCACTTCCACTTTCAGTGAAATTTTAGATTGAAATTTATTAAAAAAAATATTCATTTTGGTTGATTTTACTTTTAAATTAGTAGGAAAAAAACCCATTAAAACAGTAACTGTAATTTATCAAAATTTATATTTTTTTTGTATTTCAATAATTTATAAAGATATTTTAAGTGTAGATAACATTTTTATCTGAATATAAATAAGAATTCGTAGAGAATAACATTTTCTGAGTAACATCTATTCATTTACAAGAATTCTAGCACATTATTTATAGATATGTTTCTACTTAAAAAGTTAGTTTTTTTTTTAATCAGCAATAAAAAGTTAATTATTCTTAAATGACTGTTATGCAAGTAGAAACTGACATTATTTTTCACAATATTAAAAATAATAATTTTCTAATTATGAGAAGAGAAAAAAACGTAACCTTAAAGATGAGCAAACTATTCTCAAAATTTCTATAAGAACATTTTTACCCAAAAATATATTAAATAATTTTTTGAATTCTTCTCTCTTTTACTGCAATTGTTTTCTTCTCTTTTTTTTTTTCCTTTTTCTGCTTTTTTAAAATTACGTTTGTTTTATAAAAACTGTTAATAAATAATTATTTTATTAAAGAAAATATTTTTTTTAGTTTGAACAAACGCACTTTATATCAAAAGCCTTGAAGTTGATGTAACTTCCAAAACATTCTTTATAGTAAACTTTTCTATCTTATCCCACAGGATCATCAAATTAAATCAAGTGATGCAAAGATGATAAATGTTAATGAGAATAAGGGGATGGTGTTAGAGCCAAGTAGCATTATATATGAGAAAAAAGGGACAAAAAAAATATAATATAAATGACCAAACCTACTTATTTTCACATACTGAGTAGGCAATTTCCCAGAGATTTCTGGTATCTCTTGGTGGCTGAATGGCTCTTCTGGTGCATGCATGACAAAAGACAAATCACATCTATGTCTTGAAAGTGCTCATTTTTTTCCAATTATTCAAAAGCCAACCTCATAGTGGAGCCAAAAGCAGAAAAAAACCCTCCATTATATATATGCTTGTGGATTTTTTTAAGCACTTCCAGAAAGCGATTTTAATTTCTGAAAGCCTCTTTTTCGATCGTTCAGCGTGCATGTCTTTCCAATAACGAGCCGAAAGTAGGAATACGTCCTTGTACTATACCAATATTCTTGTTTTGCTACAATATATATGTTCTACCAAGTTTTAAAGAGTTGAAGAAATACGAGTGTGTCATTAAACAGTTTCAATGATTTGGCTTCTTGTTAGTTCGTGATTAATCTCTTGTGTTGTTTAATATCGGAAAGATATATATACATGTGGCATTTAATCCGAAGTTTGAGTCCTTTAATTCATTGTATTAAATATTTATCAATAGGTGAAAAGCTAGAATTAAAGATATAATATTATTTTCCAAAATATTATTAAAGTTAGCATCTAACTTAGGGTTGCACCCTGTTACAGGCACCTTTTCCCGATCGATATCTCATCAATCTTCATTATAAATATCCACTAGTCCAAAATAGTTTAATATACGAGTAGCAAACTTGGACAAGCTTTTGTGAAGTTGTGCATACCAAATTTGTCTCTTGGCACTATGAAGTGACAAGTAAACACACAAAAGACGTAGAAGGTATGGGGGGTTGTCAGATTTTTGGAATGTAGACAAGATTTGTGACATTAGAATTAAATCTAAATTGCACAATAGGATGTATAAATATGATAGAATGGAACAAATTTATTATAAGTTTCAACAATTGGGTGCCACCAACCAGCCTTTAGAAATTGGAACAAAGTGTACTAGCACCAAGAATCGACATACAAACGACAGAATATTGCTTGTACAGTAGCACATTATTATTGGGGCATAAAGGAGATAAACATTCGCTAGATGGAAATTTTGCGACACTAACTACGTAAATTATATTTACTATTATGAATGAGTTGATTGAGTAAAAAGAAAGTCAAGGTTTTACCTAGAACTAACTCTAATTGAGACATAATTAGTTTATGACTTCCACAATTAGATTATTCTCTTGCTCAATAATTGGAAAAAACTGATCCAGACAACAAATTTGAATGGCGGTGAAGGTGATTAACACCTAAGTTAGGTTGTTGCTTAGTGTGAGAATACTTATTGGAAACATAAGAAGTTGGGAACTTTATGGATCGAATGTTTCAGGTGGGACATGATTCAATTTTATATTATTCTAATGTCTTAAATCTTCTAAGTGCTGAGTCATGTGATTACTTGGTTAACTCCTAACTTCTGAAGTTGTTGTCCAATTTAGGTTATTGTCTCCCAATCCAACTTGAAATTCACCTAAACGTAGTTTCCTTGTCGTATGTAGTAAATAACGAAATCAATCTATTATGTAGGCCTTGTTTTGTAGAGTACCACAGGTGTCAGGAGAGCAAAGGATTAACTATTGGTAACTTTGTTTTGATAGCTCTATTTCTTTCATTCTGGACGGTTTTTTATGAATTTCTATTTTCAAATGTCAATGATGTGTACACGGAAATCATTTCAGTTCATTTTTGTTTTTTCTTTAATCGGATTTCCCTTTTAAAAACAAAACTAGCTTTTCTATCTTACTGGGAGTAATTTTTTCTTTCAATTATGTTTATTTTTTGTGTATCAGTTTTTTTATTTATTGAGTATTGACAATTTACTAATAATTGGTTTTATATTATTAATTCATGTAAATAAGAAATGTTTATATTCTTAGAAGTTTTTCACCAAGATAATTACAATCAATTCTTCAGTTTTCGAACACTTCTCCCTTTGCACTTCTTCTTTGCTTTAGTATTTCATATTTCTTTTTTTTTTTTTAACAATTTCCGGCTTGACAAACAGGTAGGGTGTATCTTTAAAGTTTTATACGATTATAGAGTCAGAATTGAATTTAGATGTCTTATATAAAAAAACAAACTCTCTTTACCTGTTCATCTTATCCCCTATTTATATTGCAATATATTGAACCTCATTAGTATTGTTGAAATTTTACTGTTTATAATTTTATTTACTAAGTTCAGATTTTGTTATTACAATTTAATTAATTACATAATTCAGAATTAATCTTAGATTTTATTTTATAATTATTTTAGGTCTTATTAAAACTTAAATTGGACCTTGTTACTTTGTTTTTATTATTTACGAAATCTATTTTCTATAATATTTAATAGGTTTATTTGTTTTGACAGAATAAGAGGAAATGGTTTCTATTAGTTGAGGACAAAATTAAGAAGAATCATTAGAAAGGAGGAACTTAGGAGCAGTACTTCAAACTTTGAAAAACTTTGACAATGTGATGGAAAAAAAAACTACGGGTATCAAGTGATTCGGTGATGGATTTTGTAGTGAGGTAACTGAAAGTTGGGTGTGTATGAGATTTTTTGGATTTGGTTTTAAATGAGAGGTTTTATTTTTTCTGTTACTTTTTGAGAGAGCTGTAGTATGGGGTGAGGAATGTTTTTTATATTGATTTTTGGCCAAGCTGTAAAACTTTGTTTTTAGATGGCTTAGTTCTTGATATAACTTTTGTTCTTCATCTGAATTTTATTTCCTCCTTACTTTTATCTATATCCATACAAAAAAAAAAATACTAACTTTAAATTAGACTTCTTATATAAGAATTCAAACATCTCTAAATTATTTTTCTCATTTATAATTAATAAAAATACGACCACTGTACCAGAAAGACCGAATGTTCCAATAATTCCTACTAAAGCGGTCAATTTAGTTCCCTTTCTCCCATGTCCTGACTCGTCCAACTTATACACTAGTTTTACATATAGGTATAGGTATTTGGTGAGCACAAGTCTGCCCACTTTTAAGTATATATATACTAGTTAGTTTGAGGTTCGACTACAATTTTTTTAGGATTTTTTATTCAAACTCTAATGATTCACCTAGGAGATTTTACAAACTCTAATGATTCAATCTTTAAAAAAAAAAATTTGGAGATTTTACAATAATACTTTTACGCTCAAATAAGTAAATCAGTAAAACCATATATAAGATTGCTGATAAAAAAAAAAAAATTTGAGTTGAGAGTACTTTCTTTGAATGGTCATATATTTATAAGTCTTTATGAGTTTGAATTTTTGATTCTGATTTTTCTAAGTTTTAATATGACATATTAGAGTATTATTTCATAAAATCTGAATATTATTTATATAAATTGAAATATTCTGTAATATAATTAAAATATATTATAAATAAAATAACGTTAATTATGTATTTAAAATATTAATTCTCATAATATTTATCTAAATTAATATAATTACACTAACATAATTATAATTATATGTAGGAGTCTATAATAATAGGTCAAAAGAATTATGGTAATCTTAGTTTTGGATTACGACGGATCGGACCAATTGAGATATGATCGACTAAATCGAAGATGGTATAGTATATTATTAAAAATTATGAAATTAAATTGTGAAGTGAATGAATTTTGAACTCTTTCATCTTCTTCTGTCGTATTATTTTTGATAAATTATTTATCTTTTATAATGAAAATAAAAATTTATGGGAAGGGGGCATGCCCTCCCTCTACTTGACATCACCTAAAATGTGACCTATGCCCTCCACGTAATGGTTTCCCACTGAAATGGTCTTGAGTTCCACCTCCCCTATGCCCTCCACGTAAAGCTCACTAGATATAGATAACTCTGATAACCAATAATCAAAACGTGTACATTCCATGCTCTCACTAAGTCACTTCCCTTCATTAATTAGTTCAAATTTTTACACATGCCCAGATGCATTTTTCACCATTTGATCATGACTAATAAAGTGATAGAAACATGACAGAAATAAAATCACAGATGTAATGCTTATCAATCAACATCTGGCCCTACATATACGACAACAATAGTGCACAGGCTTATTATCTCATAATTTACAACCCTATACTACTCAATTTCATAAAAATAAAAAATAAAACAAACTACTCCATTCGAATCCAACATCTGAACTATATATCTCTAGTTACTCTGATCTTTTTAAGGAATATAATTCATCTTCAAAATATTATTTAAGTCTTTGAGTCTTCTAGATTTGACACTGGAGGATTTCTGTATTGCTAGCTTTAGACTGTTTTCTAGGAAAGGAATATAATCTAACAGGTCGATTATAAAACTTACTGCTTAATTAATAACGTAAAACTAAAACTATGCCAAGATGAAAAATACAAAATAACTACGGAGATAATTGGAATTGGTTTAGAGATAGTCCTAGATTTAAGGAATAGATGATATTACTTAGGAGATGATAGAAAAAAATACAAAGTAAACTTGTACCGGTGAAACCTCAAACGACTGAATATCGTTCCAATAGTATTTACAATATAATAAAAAAGTAATAAAGAGATAATTACAACTGGACTTGGATAAGTCAAGAGTCAAGACAAGTCTAGAAATATGCGGATAAATATCTCACAATAAAAATAACTTAAAAGATACACTTCCATGATTTTAGGGAACCACTACACATGTATGATGAACCATTTATCCAGCCCACATAGGTAAGGACCTAAGTCAACCTATAAATAAAACTTATGAGAGGAGAAAATGTGCGTTTTTTATATCCTAATAGAACACACCAAAAATACTAGCACTGACTTGAGCGTCAAAGTGCAATGGCGGAGCACACACAACGAGAGGAAGAACTTCAAGGAATTTAGAAACTACCAACACGTCAGCAAATTGTGTATCCAAAAGATAAATATTACCTGAACCCATCATCCATACAGGTACAAAACTTGTAAAGTACACCTTTCATTAATTATAAAAAAAACATTCAACTCTAAATGATTTAACTAAATACCTCAATACAATATAAAATTACTTTAGAATTTTAAGATATCATCAAATTATGGTAAAATAATTTAGTTTAAACACTAATGATTATAAATGTTTACGTGATAGGTTTATCCATATGCATGTTAATAAATTTGCCCAGGTATCTTGTTATATGTTAATTATTTAGTTTATGTGTGATATGATTATTACAAAAACTTATGATATTAATAATAATTAATATTTCACTTGTAAAAAACTGTCATTAAATCTCAATCAAATACTTTCCAGTTGGTTTTAATCTTTAGAACCATTAAATTAAAAGAAAATAAAAAAATAGTAAGTTATTCTTAAAAATACCTAGATTTCCTTTATCATTATTCTCTTCTCATCAAAAGTAGTCCAAATTTCAATTTTCCAAAAGCCTACCTCTAGTAAATATTTTATTCCACTTTAAGAGAAATCCATTTTACGTTAAACTTAAGTTTGATGGAATCCTTTAAGGTTAATCCCTTGCTACTTGACACTAATAACTTCTAGAACATAAGTAAGTTGTATATGATATTATTAATAGGAAACAAATACACCTTTTGGGCCTTGGAAGAGGATAACTGGGGCTTAACTTAAGTAACTGTAGCAATAGGCAAATTCTCCCTGCACCTCAATACCTCCTTCCTCACCTCCCTGTAACTGTTATTTTTTTTAGCGCACCTCCATTTCTCTCCACATTGGTACCTCCATGGTTCAAGAGATGTTAAACTCACCACAACTAGGCATCATCACCTCTGACCACCACCTACAACCACCACTTACAATCACAAACACCAACAATCACCCACAAATAACAAATCAGTGAAGGAGAGAGCTCAAAATGATGAAGAAGTGACCGAAACACGGTCAAAACCTCAAATATATTATCAAAGGTATACTTACCATCATTTATAAATTATATAAAGGAAATTATATAAAGGAGACACTGAATTGCAGGGAGAATTTGTCGTAGCAATATTGTAAGTAGTTTGGGCCGTAACCTACCCACTTACTCCACTTCAGTTTTTGGAACCATGTTTCATGGTTACTATGCGGAGCAGACTCTTTCTTCCTACACCTCTATACCTTCTTCTGTCACTCTGATATTAAATATGAAAATACCGTTTTATCCTTTTTTTGTCACTCCCATACATAATCCGGAAGATGTTTTTGAATCCAGGAGTGTTCTTTAGATTTATAAAATTCAGAACTTTTTTTTGGATTTGAAATAAGCTATGGATTATGTAATCCGGATATATTCTGGATTACATAATCCGGAAGTCAATCTCATATTTAAAAAAGACTTCCAGATTATGTAATCCAGAAGCTAATCACACATATGAAAAAAATGTTTTCGAATTATATAATTCGAAAACTAATCTTATGTATAGAAAAGACTTCTGGATTATGTAATCCGGAAGTCTCCAGATTACATAATTCTGAAGTTAATTCTGGATCTAGAAAACGACTCAGATAATCTGAAATATTAAAAAAGAATAATTTTAAAATAAAAAAACTTATGAAGGTGACACAAGGTATGGAGGTGCGGGAAGAAGCAGCCTGCGGAGCATGTATCAAAAATCAAAGTCGTTGTTCAGTAGAATATTACGACATTACAATGCAATTTTGATGAATCTATTGAATACTTACAAAACAAGTGACGATAGGAGTGAGCGAGAATCCACAAAACCTTATCCCAAAAGCTTGCTTATAATTTATCAAATGGAAGTAAGGAGAAATAGAGACTGCTTCAACATCAACCTTCACTAAAAGAAATGATTAAACAAAAAATAATTTTAAAAATAAAAAATAATTAATTATTATATTAATTAACTTATATATTAATTTAAAAATAATTTTTATTATTAATAAAATCTATAAATTATTTTTTAAATCATTATCTAATTAGTTATATTTTAACTATCAACTATTCTATATTTTAAATTAATATCTAATTATTTAGTTCTTTTAACAACTATTTTCAATATAGAAAATTCAAATTTAGAGCTTTAATCATAAGTTCAATTCTTCTTATTACTCATTTTTTATTTTAATATTGTGCTACCGTTAGTAATAAAAAAACCCTCATCCAGCTCATCAATGACTTTTATCTAAGCACCATAGTTTAACTTGATCCGATCAACAAGAGAGAATTCCATTTTTAAGGAGGAAATTATGTAATCTTTATATATATATATATATATATATATATATATATATATATATATATATATATATATTCTAAAACATTTATTTAATTATTGATATTTTTATCAACTTTACTTTTATCAGAAAAAAATCTAGATAAAAATTACTAATTATTGATTTAGAAAGTAAATAAGTTTTTCAGACCACTTTATCATATCTAAATAGAAAAGATGTTAATTGATTCAATAAGATGGATAAGTTGTAAATTTTATAAGCGGGCTTTTCTTATGCAAGCTAATATTTTAAATTAATTTGGAGTCTATGTTTCTCCCAAACCTAACCTAAACCACTACTCATAAGAAATAAAAGTTCATATCTTCAACTTTTCCCAATCTAAAAGCGGATTGAATAATTCTATTTCCTTGAGATCAAATTCTAAACTCAGCATTAAAATATTTTGAAAACCTTAATATAATATTTATAATTTCCCAAAACTCGTTCAAATGTAGTGAGTGGCCGACGTAATGGTCTTCGTAAACCATAAGTGACATTTTGAGAGTGTAGACAGAGAAACTATAACCATGGAAATTATGCCTAACTTACTATTTGACTCGTTTTCATCAATACTATCAAATATGAATAATCATTTTGAATACTCTGGGGTCAAGAAAATTCTAGCAAATTAGGATTTGAATATTCTTTGAATGATATACATGGTCACATTTAATATCTCACCTCCTTAACAAGATCTTCCTTGAGAAATGATGGTGGTAGGTCTCAACTTGATATATTAAGTTAGTTTTTTTTAGGAAGTTGGAATTGTATACCATTTCTGATGTAACAATTTTAACATAGAAAAAATATAATAAAGGATAAATGTGTAATTAAATAATAGAAAAATAATTAAAATAACAATATTAAAAATTGTAAGGTTTATATAATTTTTTTTATCAATATATGATATGCTTCTTATGAATAAGACCAATGTTGCGTATTGTTGAAGGTTCAGAGCTACGATTTTGTTGGTTACGTGTTAGACTGTCATTAATAAAATATATATATAATAAAAGAAAATTCAATTCTATTATTTTGATCCCTTAAATTCACTTTTCCAATCGTTCTCCTTTTCATAACTCACCTTTCTTATATCAGAAAGGGTCGTTTCTGCATCTGCATAGAAATGGCTTCTGAAATGAAGAGGGATATTTTGATCCATGTTTTCACGTGTTCTTTGCTGAGTTCTCTTATGGTAGGTAATGGGGTTGCAAGCGACATCTCCTGCTTAAAATCCATTAAGGATTCCTTGGAAGATCCGTTTAGTTACTTATCAAGCTGGAGCTTCGACAACCAAACCGAAGGTTTCATATGCGTTTTTGTTGGTGTTTCATGCTGGCATCATGGTGAAAATAAAGTGTTAAGTATCTCACTAGAAAACATGGGGTTGAAGGGTGAGTTTCCACTGGGCATTAGGAATTGCTTGTCACTAACAGCCTTAAACCTTTCGAACAACCACCTCACAGGACCCATCCCCTCGGATATTTGCACGTTAATCCCTTTTGCTACCTCCATAGATCTCTCACATAACAGATTTAATGGGAATATTCCACCTACTTTGGCTCACTGCACTTATCTGAATTCTCTTAGGCTTGATAACAACAATTTAAGTGGTCACATCCCTCAAGAACTGGGGCAGCTTCCCGTGATCAAATCAATTTCTTTTGCCCATAATTATTTATCAGGGTCGGTGCCTCTGTTCTTCCCACGCTCAACTGCTATTGATTACGCCAATAATGGAGAGCTTTGTGGTGGGCCTTTCTCACCATGCTCATTGGACACCTCCAATGATTTCCCTCAATCGTTCAAGCAGGGTCTTGCTATAGGCTATGCTTTTTCAGTTACTTCTGTTATTGTCATTTACATCTCCTACTGTGCACCTTGGGAACAATCAAAGCATGAAAGGAGCAAGCACCGCAACAGGGCTGAAGAATTAGGCAGAATTTTTTGGTCCATTGCTGGGAGAAAGACACCTACTCAAGCTCATGCCGAACACGAATTGCAACCTCTGCAGTTGCAAGAGAAAGTCATCAGAGAGGTACTTTCTATCTCTGCTTCAAATTTCTTTTGTTTTAAACATTTTGGTATCCAGATAGATTTACAGAGAGAAGTATATATACGCAGGAAACGTTGAGACTCTAAAAGAAATATTTATTTTATATTTTATTTTAATAATATAATATATATTAGTATTTTAAGTTAAAAAAAATAATAATAAAATTACAATAATAATAATATATTAATGATTAAGTAATTGGTTTTATGGGTAGATGTTAAAATATCATCACTTTCCTAATTATATGTATGAAAAAAGATGAATTTTATGACGAAGTAATCAAACGTAAATGTATGAAATCATGCATTTTTATCAAGATTTTGATCATTACTCATGATTAATTATTAGGTTATTTTATCAACATGAATACTGATTAACGATTAAGAAGTTAAGGTTTTAGGACTTATACTTACCACAAGAGCAATATTCTTATGCAATGTTTAATTATTTTTTTTTTAACTAAATATAAAATTAGTTATATAAGATCCACCGAACTCACTTCTAATTAATCGTAAAAAAATTTTAAATTAGTCAAATAATTATGCATTCGAAAAATAAATGATTTATTCAATCACTAAGCAAGTCGTAGTCCAGAAGTCTTTAAGCATTCATGTAGGCAGCGCTGTCTGTCGTACCGTTGATTCTATCTATTCACTTTCATTCATTTTTATAGTGCCCAACGACCAACAGCCATTGAAAAGCTTCTTGCTGTGCCTTTGTATATATTGTTTTACTTCTAATAAACATGAATTTTTGATTTAAAACAATACTAATTCTTCTATTAATTACTGGTTTGATATGATTAGCCTTACATTTTTAAATTATTGTTAATGCACCAAAACTATATATACCCGAAATATATAAAATTAGATTTTAAAGATTGAATTATCTTTAATGGAAAATATTTCCTTCTTTAACTCTTATATGGTCATTAATTACCATCTTGATATAATCATTTTAGAATAAATTTACAAATAATATCAAGATAAGATAAACTAAATATTTAAAATTGTATTTTCACAATTAAACTATCTTTAGTAATGATTTCCCTACTCTTGAACTTATCATAAGTGAGGTATAATTATCACCTTATATATAAATCAGTTTCACATAAATTAATTTATTAAACAAAATCTCAAATATGGATAAGTAAATTATATTGCGTAGTTGTTTGAAATCTACTTTCAACTATGTTAATATCCATGAGTTATTTTTACAATAAAGTTTAATCTATTCCTATTACATTTTTTGTGCCTACTTGCAACTCACTGAGCTGTTGAAAAAAAGTAAGAGCGGAAGTGTTCTTCTCTATCCATCAAACTATTTACAAACTTCTGGGCTAGAACAATCTTGGAAGCTAGAACTGAAAGATTCCATTTATTTTGA
>Ga0123342_1007958_pt1 | contig 13675 bp, 11 predicted proteins | sample Turbeawhitnodule_FD_89960 | JGI IMG/M metagenome (GOLD analysis project Ga0123342, IMG submission 89960) | Root nodule microbial communities of legume samples collected from Mexico - Turtle bean Mexico white nodule | ecosystem: Host-associated > Plants > Roots > Nodule | place: Mexico: Nepantla...
CTAGCCAGAGGTTGAGGCCAGGGAACAGCTTACCAGGACATGCACGGTGAAGCAAGTGAAGCAGATCATGATGGCGGCCGGCGAGACCACAGGGAAGGTGTGCATGGTGACACCCCGTACTCGTCACACAGAAGAGATCGCGCTCCAAGGCAGCTATACACCGAGTCGCTCCTCACCTGAGTAACTTAGTCGAACAGCCTGAAGAGTAAGAAGTGACGCTCAAGCAGAGGACGTTCCAGATGGTGACACGTGTACAGCTGGATGCGAGCCACGTGTCCAGAGGTGTAACCATCAGGAGAGAGAAAGTGCACAGGTATATAAGGGATTCTAACGAACTTCTGAGGTACGCGCGTTTAGAACACTTTTTTACGCTTGTGAGAACTTAAGTACGCTGAGAGAGAACATTGCACGGTTCCTGGAGTTCTTAGTTTTTCTCTTAGTATTTTGGTGGTTCAGTCACTGACTTGAGCGTCGGAGCGCGATCGACCGCAGCGGCACCACTTCGTCTTTTGCAGGTTCTTGAGGAGAATCGAGGTGCGAAGGACGGAAGCAAGCGTGGTGCAAAGTCGATCACAGAGGAAGATACCTTTGACGTGGCAAGGCTCTTGCTCTCTGGTCAACCGGCAGGATCAGTTTGAAATATTTTGTAATCTCTTATTATTTTCAAAAGGCACTCTTCTTCTTTCACAATGAGATTGAACAACAAAATGATACAAATTGTGTAATTTAGTATTGAAAATTCAAAAAATAACAAATGCATAAAAAATTACATAAATGGGTAAGTCACCATTAGTGAGTACAATCTCAAACACTACAAGAAAATAATGAAATAGAAACCAATTTTTAGACACCAAAATAATTAGTTACAATAAAAACTAAAATAGAGACCATTTTAGAAACTAAAAAAAAAAATTGGTTTCTAAATTAGTTTCTATTATTTTCTATTTTATTGTTAAATAGTTTCTAAATTGGTATCTATTTTAGTTTCTAAAATGGTCTCTAATTGGTTTCTAAATTTGGTAGCAAAAATCTTGGTTGCTAATTAGATACCAATTTAGAAACTATTTAACAATAATAGAAAATAATAGAAACTAATTTAGAAATCAAATTTCTTTTTAGTTTCTAAAATGGTCTCTAATTTAGTTACTATTGCAACTAATTATTTTGGTTTCTACAAATTAGTTTCTATTTCATGATTTTCTTGTAGTGAAATATTCAAAACAACAAAAGATGTATAGTGTGAGTACAAATTTCAGTTTAAAACAGATATTGTCAACAAAAAATACGACTTTTATGTAAAATTTGAATAAAAGTAGTCATCATTCATACGACTTTAATTAAGCTCACTAATTTGCCTAAATTATTTTTAATAGAAGTCGCAAACTTCAGTTAAAATAAAATACAAAGAATTTGTACTTAGGGTTGGCAACTTTAGTGTATTTTATTTGAACGGGAGTTGTCATCCTAGTTGACAACTTCAGTTGAAATATTTTTTTTCCTCTACAAAATAAAAATATGCATATAATAATTTAGAAATTAATTTAAAATTACATGAACTAAACAATGTTGTGTAGAATTCCATTTATAGTATATAATTTCAAATTTTCAATTTTATTTTATTTAAAAAATCATAAATAAAGTTGAAGAATTAAAACTATTTTTATCTTTCTAATTCTTTTGTTTAGTTTTCATGTGGAAGGTTAAACTCTTATGGGTTGATTTCACAATTAATTTTGAGGTTATGTGGACTAAAGTTTTATTCTTCAATATTTGTAATAAGTTACGCCAAATGGTGTAGTCTTTTTTAGTTCTAATTTCTATTATTGGAATTATTTTTGAATGCATGTTAATGACTCAATTTTGTTCTTTAATTACAATTCTTGTTCAATTTATGAGCAATATCTATCTTTTTAATTTAAGAGGTAAAAGATAAAATCTTACAAATAGACGCATGGAGATGAATAAAGTACTCAATGAATTAGTGGACGCATGTTTCATTAATTAGATTCTATTGAATTGATTGACTTTGGTCAATTCAATCTTATTTGGAGATTGAATGAATAATATATATGTCCACTGATCAAGGATTCACTGCCAGATGAACTTGAGACTCGACCTTTTTTTATCTTCTTACTTTTATCTTTTAATTTTTTGTTCAAACAACCACATAACCACCTTTTAATTAGTTGTTCTTATTATCTAACAATTATTGTAGATGATATATGAAATGTGTCTTACTGATATTATACTTAATATATGTTCATCTCTTTTTGCAGACGATCCATTATAGAGTCTTCTACTGGAACACTTTTATTTGGTTGAAACCACATCAACCAAACTCACTTTAACTCAATCTCTTAATATTATAATTATTTGCTTATTATTATCTAATTCACTTACTAGCTTAAACATTAGAGTATTATTTATATATGTAACTTGATTCAAATCATTCTTAATTTTTTTATCAAACTGAAGTAATTTCTTATTGCAATTCATAACTTAACTCATAAAGATAAAATACAACAAATATTGTTTATTTATAAGGCAGTATTTAAGCGATGACAACTTCCTGTGATATATGTGTGTATGTATGTATGTATATATGTATGTATGCATATATTTTGAATGTCATGTTGCTCATTAAGTTTAGTCTTGGCTTTAGCAAGTCTTTCCTATGGTGATTTTTTCTTCTCCTGAAAATTTAATCCACTGCATTAAATCCTTGGGAAGTCCCAAACTTGTGTAACTATTACTTTCTCAGGATGATTTGGAGGATGAGAAATCACCTTAGGTTTCAGTGAGAAATCAATATTCACATGGTTATTGAGACAATAAAGAACTATGTCAAACTTTCTGGAAACTCCTTTAAGAATGACATCTTCGATTTTTCTGTTTTGAAATTCTTTAAAATTAGTCGCGACTAACAAAAATTTTGCAGCCTATTCAAGTTGTTTGGAGTTTTCATCAGGTTAGTTGGATTAAAGTCAATACAAATGGTGTAACCAAGGTTTTTCGGGCCTTATTGCTTCTGTTAGGATTTTAAGAGGTAGTATGAGAGAGTTTGTTGGTGCATTTTCTTCCATCTTGGTGTTCGATCGTATATTTATGTTGAATTCATGAAAGCTATCATTTCTACTAAACAAGATCAACATGTTGGATATTGTCGCTTTTGGTTAGAGAGTGACTCTACCTTGGTATGCCTTACTTTCTCTTTTATGCATTTGCATCTTGTTCCTTGGGTTATACGTAGTAGATGGAATCACTACAACATTTTTTAGTTTAGGCAACGCTAAACTAGACCAAGAGTATAAAATTGTTTCCTCAACATAGTAAACTCGTTGACACTTTAAGCCACAGTTATAAAAATGTTAATATTTTAAGTCACGATTATCTACGCGTGGCCTTTGGGGTCTAAGAAAAAATTGAAATAAAATATAATCTAATTTTGCGTTCCCGCTCTCGTGAAAAAACGAATGCACTCAACACACAATACATTGTGTCTCTGTTTCCCTCGCGTTCTTTGTGTTTTCTTCCTCGCTCTTGCGTTCTTCCTGCTTTCTTCATCACTGTCTTACGGTCTTTCTCACTCACGTTCTTCCTCACTGTCTTGCATTCCTGTCTCGCATTCTTGTCTGACGTTCTTCCTCACTTCTCACCTAGACAACATTGAGCTTTGGTAAGTTTGTTTGTCATCTTTCTCACTCTTTCATCTATATAATTTAGGGTTTTTTTTGTTAGGTTTTTTTGAATGAATTTTTTTTATTGTTTGTTTGGGGTGTCAAAGATTTTTAGGGTTTGGAGTGTTTGGAAGTCTCTGACCTCACAACACCGAAAAAAACTTCATATTCAACTTTGGTGCTTAACGCACCACTGCTCAAGGTGTTGTTGCTCCTCAAGACATTGCTTTGGTTGCCTCTGATATTAATTCTTTAATTTTTTTATTATTTTATTGCTTTAATTTTTACTTTTCCTTTTGTTATTAAGTTTTTATGTTATTAGTTTCTATGTTTCTACCGCTTACTAAACTAATTTGTCAAGAATAACGTAGAATTTTGTTCTAGATATTATTATAGCTATATATTAATATATATTTGAGGGAAAGTCAATTCTTCAAAACAAAACCTAAAAATTGTATCTAACTTTTCTTCCAATTTGATTTCATACTGTTAGGCAATATAAGCAATTATGAATAACTCATTAGTTAGTTAGCATGCAGATTAAACATTAAAGGATTGGTGGAGTGGTAGTTGGAAAGAACATATTATAATTTATAATTTCTTCTATATTTAAGTTCATTTGTTTTAATGGATTAACAAGAGCTTATAATCACGGTCCTCGTTCTAAGCCTAATATTATATATAGAGACAGATTCTCGTCTCCTTTAATGTTTAAATTAGTGCACTAATTCATTGACTTGTACCTATGGAATAAATCTATAAGGGAATGTGGAATATGTAAATGTTCTCTGTTGCTCTAAAATTAAGCTCCATGCTTCTTTGTCAATGGGAAAACTCACTAACCGAAAGGATTGAGAATGTTACAACTCAAATTTATTTTTAATGGTTTTAATTTTTTAGCATTTTGCTCACACTATAAATTTTATTCACTAAATTAACTAATTCAATATGAGAAAGACTAAGTGATTTGTCATTACTTATAGGCTTGTTTCAGAGGTTTTATTGTCTCTCTGAATTCAATTTTTCTTATTGTTATTGTGTAGGTTTAGTTCTTATTTATTTCTTTGAAAAATGATTATATTTTAGTGCCATTCAATGACCTCAAATATTCTAGGTGCCATATAGTTAAAGCTCACATTCGTGTGAAGCCTGAGTAGTTTAGGCATGCAACATACCTCTAAATACAACATACCTGACTCTGGCTTTTTTTATTTATATAAAAGTTTGATAGCTTTTTGTGCAAGTTATTTATTGGGTCTTCATTGCTCAGAAAAGAAAAAGAAAAAGTTGCCTATATTTAGACGGTTGATAGCAGAGTTTCAAATTCAATGGGTTTTTTTTTTTTATGAAATCAATAACAAAAATTAAAGTTTTACAATTGAAATTGAAATGTAAAGGGTAGTTCGATGAATTGTGCCTTCATAGCCGATTGAAATTCTTTGAATGTTGAGATGAATTGTGGAAGCTTCAATGGAGGAGGCGTGCAAGGAGGCGTGCAAGGAGGCTTATTTGGAGCTATGGATTCCTTGAAGGTGCATGCTAGGTATGAAGAGTGACTGGTTGGACCATATCACTTGAGCTAGGTAGAGAAGAAGACTAAAGTGTCTATCCTAAGGAGGCAAGACAAGAGTGAGAATTTGGCTAGCAACTTTGGCAGCAATTTCACTCATTCATTAATCTTGTAAAAACATGAGCCAAACACCTCAATTTATAGGAGTGAAGGCTGAAAATTTTGGAGCCAAAATTTGAAAATTCAAAATAAAACTCTCCAATGAGAAGGTGTCATGTGCAGCAGTCATGCTTTCACTACAAGAAAATCATCAAACAAAAACCAATTTTTAGACACCAAAATAATTAGTTGCAATAGTAACTAAATTAGAGACCATTTTAAAAACTAAAAAAAAAATAGTTTCTATTATTGTTGAATAGTTTCTAAATTGGTATCTAATTAACAACCAAGATTTTAACTACCAATTATTTAGTTTATAAATTTGGTAGCAAAAACCTTGGTTGCTAATTAGATACCAATTTAGAAACTATTTAACAATAATAGAAACTAATTTAGAAACTAAATTTTTGTTTAGTTTCTAAAATGGTCTCTAATTTAGTTACTATTGCAACTAATTATTTTGGTCTCTAAAAATTGATTTCTATTTCATGATTTTCTTGTAGTGTTTCCATGTTTAGCTCACACCTTCCATGCTAAATCATCTCCACTCCTAGGTTGCCATATGAACGTCCATGTGCTCCATGCCAAGGTGATTTTCGTCCTCCAATATACCCTAGACGTTTTAGGGTTACATTGGGCTCAAAGAAGCCCAATTGTTACCCTGACTAGTCAATTTTAACCCTAACTATACCTATTTTACTATTGGCCCAAATACAAGCCCAAAACCCTATGCTACTTGGCCCAAATATTTGGTCCAATTATTTTATACTACTAGGCCCAATACATGTCCCATGAAATCCTAAACAACTTTATACAATTTATTTAAGCTAAAGCTTGACCCAAAAATAATGTTGCAGCAAAAAATCAATCTTCTTGTGTTCTTCTAACCAAAGCTCTAGTTTATGTTTTGATGATTTGGAGGTCTTCTTGGATATGTTTGTACATTCCTTCACCCTAGAGTTGTCCTCTTGATTGAGCCTACAAAAGCCCAATTAGACCCATATTTGCAAATAAATCAATAAACAACCTCTAGGTCTTCATCCTACTTATTATGTGGTTGTGTGTGGTTGGGGGCTCAACCATCAAGTGTGTCATTCACATTGTCTTTTTAGGAATTGATCAAGTAAGTATACCCATTGGCTTCATGTATCTTCACATCATCAAAGCCCTGAATAAATGATTAGTTCAATAACCTTTTGTTGACTTTGTCTCGTTATCATATTCATTAATATGAAGTTTTTAGTAACATTATATTTTGGTCCTTTATTACATCCATGAAAGATGCCACTATGATGAGAATGTATGCAAACTATTGTCTAACTTTCTTGCCTATAGAGAGATATTTTTATTTTCTCTTAAGTAAAACATCTATACTTTATTCTATATTATGAATAGTTTAATTCGTATGTTGCTGTTATGGTAATGTTTTTTGAAAAAAATCAGCATCCAATTGGAACTCTTGTAGATACAGGATATTGGATGACTTCATAAAAATTAAATTCTTTAAGTTTCATATATTCATGTGAATGTAGCTCTCTGTTTTATGTACTACCTTTTAGATTTCTTTCTAATTCTTGGTGTTGTTATTGATGAAACTAAGAAAGAGACATAACTAAGGGAAGCAAATAAAAGTAAGAGTGCTTAAAGAAATTAGGATTGATTTACTACTGACATTTTAATGACCTTTTTAGAAATCATCTTTCCACATGTTCAACTATATTTTATCTCAATCTTTGTACGTCTGATAACTATTGAAAGAGGTCAGTTGTGTGATAAACAAACTTAACTCATTTATCATTTTAAATATTCAAAGCATGTTTATTTTTTGTTTATTTAATGGTTAAATATATGCTGGAAATATTTAGATTCATGGACCTAAATGTTTTTTGTTTTTATTAATCCTTATTGATAAGTTTAGGCATCACCTTTATAAAAGTCTATTTTAGTAACGATTTTACCTTAATTAAATTATATTAGTTTTTAAAATTTGACTCAATTCAATCAGTGCACAATTATATTTAATTATTGTAATAATCGAGTTAGTATGATGTATGGTAGGTATTAGGTATTGCAAGTCTACTCTACAATTCAGATTCATTTATTTGTTCCCATTTTCTCTCACCAACACACATACTAGTTATTCCTCCAAAAACTCCACTTGCTAGCTCCAAGTCAAGTTCTATAACTTGTTATTAACTCATATTAAATTGGAGGAGAACAAGTATTTATCATCTTTTATTCTTATTATTGTTCAAACTTATTAATTATTTTGGAGACATTTACAAAATATGATGATTTTTTATCTATTAGATTTAAGATGGTGGACAAAGAGTGGACTAAATTTCCAAGGTTTCGTAAAGAGTATATTAATGGTGTTGAGTTATTTTTAGATTTTGCATACACTAGTGGAAGACCTCAAGGAATGAGATTTTGTGCTCTTGTTCTAAGTGTAGAAATCGTTGTTGGACAAGAAGAGATGTAGTCTATGATCATTTAATAGCTATATGATTTCTAAAAGGATATAAAATTTGGGTAAACCATGGGGACGAAATATCATAGTTGCCTATTATAAATGATGATGACATGGAAGATGATATTGACAGCTTATTGCATGATACATTTAGAAATGTGATAGAAGAAAATGGTGGAAACGATGGTCCTAACGAGGAAGAAAAAAAAAATCTACAATTTGATTAATGAGGCAAAACAAGAGTTATACCCTGGATGCGAAAGTTTCTCTACTCTTTCTTTCATAATTCGATTGTATCTCTTAAAATGTCTTCGTGGGTGGAGCAATGCCTCATTTTCTAACCTATTACAATTATAGAAAGAAGTCATGTCGAATCTAAACATTCCCGAATCCTTTAATAAAATAAAGGCCTCAATTAAAGATTTAGGCCTTGATTATAAGAAGATTCATGCAAGTCCAAATGATTGTATGTTATATTGGAAGGAGAATGAAACTGACATTTTTTGTGATAAGTGTAAAGTTTCAAGGTGGAAGGAATCTTGTGATGTAAATTTTGAGGCACTTTCCATTAATTCCTAGACTTCAAAGGCTATTTATGTGCTCAAACACTACAGAGTCAATGAGGTGGCATGAAGAAGAGCGGTCAAAAGATGGTAAATTGAGACACCCTGCTGATGGTGAAGCTTGGAAAGACTTTGATAGACTTTATTCTAATTTTTCTTCTGAGACACGAAATGTAAGACTTGGTCTAACAAGTGATGGCTTCAATCTATTTAGGACTATGAGTATATCACATAGTACTTGGCCAATCATGATGGTGGTGTACAATTTTCCATCATGGTAATGCATGAAACCCGAATACACTGTGTTGTCACTATTAATTCCTGGACCACAATCACCAGGAAATTATATTAATGTGTATTTGCAACCACTAATTGAGGAATTAAAGGAATTATGGGAAATGGGTGTAGAAACATATGATATCTTAAGAGATCAAAAATTTCAAATGCATGCAACTCTTTTGTGGACTATCAATGACTACCCTGCATATGCTATGTTGTCAGGTTGGAGAACTAGAGGAAGGTTGGCATGACCATGTTGCAATCATGACACATTCATCTTACTTGAGACATAGTCATAAGATGTGTTATATGAATCATCGTGTCTTTTTACCACCAAATCATGCATGGAGAGTTAATAAAAAGTCCTTTAATGGAAAGAAAGAGTTTGGATTTGCACTAACTATGTTAGAAGGGATTGAAATCCTAAAAATATTAAAGGATTTCAAAAATTATTTTGGAAAGAATAAAAAAAAGATGGCCCGTGGAAAAAGAGATCAATCTTTTTTTAGTTTCCCTATTGGTCACAAAATAAATTACGACATAATCTTGATGTAATTCACATTGACAAAAACATATGTGATAATGTTATTGGAAGTCTTTTGGACATTCATGAAAAGACAAATGATCACATTAATGCACATTATGATTTACAAGATATGGGAATTAAAAAGAATCTTTATCCTAGGGAGATTGATGGAGGTCGTGTACAATTTGCAAGATCTTGTTTTTCAATGAATGCACATGAAACGTCAATTTTTTGTGGTGTTTTAAAGGCTTCCAAATTACCATATGAGATTGCATCAAATATTTCAAAGTGTGTGAATGTTAGTAAAAAAAATTAGTGGTTACAAGACTCATGATGCACATTTCATGCTACACTACTTGTTACAAGTTCCAATAAGAAGCATAATGCCTCATGTAGTGGCTAACCCTTCAATTCGTTTGGGGTCCTTTTTTCCCTCTGTGTCAAAAAGTGATCCATGTGCAAGATTTGGATTTCTTAGAATCTAATATTACAGAAGTACTTTGTCAGATGGAGACAATATTTCCTCCTATTTTTTTGACATAATGGTTCACTTGCCTATCCATATAGCAAATGAAATAAGGTTAGGTGGGTCGGTGCAATTTCGATGGATGTATCCAATTGAGAGATATTTATGCAGACTTAAAAGTTATGTTCGAAATAAAGCTTACCCAGAAGGTTTTATTGTTTAAGGGTATTTAGCAGAAGAAGCTTTGACACTTTGTTCAAGATATTTGCATAAAGGTGTAGATATAAGGCTGAATAGAAAAAGGATAAATTATGAGGGTAATGATTTATGTGATGTAGATTTGTGTGATTACTTTTCAAGTAGTGGTCTTCCTTTGGGGGGAAATAAAAAAGGTAAATCATTTTCTTTGGATTTTACATCTAAAGATCAAGCACATCGATACCTCTTATTCAATTGTTACAACTTAGACATATACATTAGGTATGATAATAGTTTTTTTTCTCATTTTCTCAATTATAAATTATAATTCAAATCACTAACAAAATGTGTTTGTATTTATAGAGAGTGTGATGATATTTTAAATAGGAAGACTAAAAGAAGAAAGTGGATTAAGACGGAGAACCAAAATCAAGATTTTAGTGAATAGTTCAAAGATAGAGCCATGAAAGATGACATATCACTTCCACTTAAAGAATTCTCTTATGGTCCTAATAGTGTTGCAAAGAGATTTTCAGGTTACCTCATCAATGGTTATAGATTTCATACTACAAAGAGAGATGCAACACACAAAACTCAAAATCCTGGTGTAACTTTGGTTTCATTGACTCCAAGTTATGCAAGTTCCAAGGATGAAAATTCTAGGATAGAACATGTCACTTATTATGGGGCAATCAAAGACATAATTGAGTTACATTATTATGGTCATTTGAAATTTGTGATGTTTAGGTGTGATTGGTTTGAGGGTGGGGAAGACAAATATGGACTTACATGTATCTACTTTAACAAAAAATGTTACCAAAATGACCCCTTTGTGTTGGCTTCCCAAGTCCACCAATGATTTTTTGTTTAAGATCCTTTTGATATAAATAGAAACTATGTTTTGAAGACAGTTCCAATATGTCTGTCACTATAGCTGAGAAACCTTCTAAACATTTGGACAGAAAATTATTCTGATGATCTTGATTTTGATGACACTTTGTTTGACTACATGGACTAAGAGGAGGATTGTTAATGCTGATAGGATGACAAATTGTCTGATGTGAGAATTCTTGAAATTTAAGTTATAGAATGTATAATTTTTGTTTATCTATCCTTATTATTATTTTCAGTCCACTTAAATTGTATTCTTCATTGTTTGTTATAATAACAAACAAGCAAAATGAAGAAAAATTGGAAAACTTTTTGTGAATTTGGCTTGTTTTTTGTTTTCATTTTTAATTGATATGTTTTCTCAAAACTGCCATATTGTTTTCTATTTTTTCCTTTTATATCATGTCTTCTTGCATTTAACACTTTAAAATATGCATTCAAAAACTAAATTTTACTTTGTGGTCTTGTTATATTCTATAGTTACATTCTCTTACATTGTGGTCCTTCATATAGCATGTTAATAAGATGACTAATTATGTTTTGCTTTAACTTCCATGGTGGTATATCAAATTATTGTTTTCACATAATGAATACGGAAGCAAACTTAAAACGACATATGAATGCTCAAGACAAGATTCAAATGAGTGTTGCAAATTTGGAACCTCCTCTCGTAAAATCAAGCAAAAAATTGCTAAGAAAAATGCAAATCAAACGTGAAAAAATGACAAGTAAAGAATGTACCATTGCACCTACTATTGTTGCCCAAAGACAAGTGAGCTTGCCTAATCTTAAGGTAAGTGACTAAATAAATTTGGACAGGATGCTTAATTAACAAAACAAAATGTTGCAGTTGCAAGTACTGTTCAACATAAAATTCATAGTCAAAACAAACATTGATTGGAAGAATTGACATCTAAAAGTATCAAACATAGACAACTCCCAGAACCAAATAGGAAATCCACGAAAAAGACAACAATTGCAAGTGATAAGTCAAAGGAAAGGCTACAAGCACTTGAAAGAGCATTGACTCAACTTAGTAATTCTAGTGCCAATGAATAACTCGAGCAAAAGGGAGTCTCACCAGAGGAGAATTCTAAGAAAAGACAATTGCCTATGAAATTAGTACAAGTTGAAGTTGATAGTTCAAAGTTAAAAGGTCAACTTAGAAAAAAGACAAGAATGATGGATGACAACTCAAAATCTAAGGAAGGAGTAGTGATTGAAGATGTTGAATCAATGACAAAACAACAACACGCTCCTAATAAAACACAAACAAAAATTTTGTCCATCAATGTCAATAAATCAATTTCTTAAAGAAAATGGAAACAATAAAAGTGAAGAAAAAAATGTTCAAAATGGAAGTGAGGATGAAGAACAACATGTTGGAGAAGAAAATGCATACCAAGATGAAGATGGAGTGAATACGATAGAAGGTAAATGTTTATTATTACAAATAGACAACATTTTTTTTTCATATTTATGTCTTCTTTATAATATTTCATTTAATGAGTTCAATGTTAAAATAGGAACAAGTAAGAAAAAAGCGCAAGGTCAAACTCAATGCTTAGTATACACATGGAAGATCTAGTCAAGAACGTCCAGAAGTTATCTTAGACATTGATTGAGAACCAACTGGTCCCACTTGACAAGATTTTAACTGACTTAAGTTACTTCCTTGGCACGATAACTAGGACTTCTTCCTTTTGTCCCTTGATTTACACAAATTTCAAAGCTTTTCTCAATGATAAATATAACAAGGCTCGTATATGGGCATATGTTATGGTATGAAAAATAAATTTACATTGATTTAATGATCAAATATTTATGAAAATACAATCATTCTAATTCTCTTTTATAAGAAAAGTTCATCATTAGTGATAAAGGAGAGAAAGCGATATTTACTCGGATAAATGATGCATGGAGACACTACAAGAGTTTTATCAAGAAAAGACACTTTTTAAAGTACTACACATTGAAGGATCGCCTCAAATATCGTCCATTATTCAATTCTGAAGATCATTTCAAACAATTGTTGAAATATTGGAACACTAGCATTATCAAGGTTAGATAATTTAATGTCTTATTTCTTTAAAATTGCATTATTATCTACCTTCATTGTTATTTTTATCTTATTACAATGTGGAGTATTAGTGAGCAAAATGTTGCAAATAGGGCACAACAAAAGTACATTCATCGCATGAGACCAACCAATTTAGCTAGAATTCATGTTGAATTAGTAAGATAATTCTAATTATGTCTCAATATTTTAAATCCAATACAAAAACATCCTTTTTCTTATTATTGTTTTTTAATATATAATTGTTGTAGCGTGCCAATAAAAAGGTAGGAGAAAAAGTTACCCAAGTTGAAATGTTTATTACAACTCGTCAACATCAAAAAGGCCGAAGAGGAAAAGAAATGGATGAAGAAACATATAATATCATTGTAAGTTTACAAATATTTATGAAGTACATAAAAATATGTTCTTTTTAATAGTTGAAATTCATTCTCTTTTATTAGACTAAACTTCAAGGTTCTATTCAAAACTCAAGTGAATATGCACACTACAAGAAAAATTGGAATTATATACCGCCAAAATCCGTATGTAAGACCCAAAATTCGTATGTAATGTAAAAAAATTTATTTTTAATTTTTTCATTATTACTAATTATTATTTTATCCCTATTTAATTTTTTTTTTTAATAATGTAGGCATTCTACAATGGATAAGACTCGAATCAGGGAAGCATTAACCACTAGACCAGACAAGTTCTTTGGTCATATTATCATTTTTATTATACTTATTATTATTAATATAATTTATACATATTAATATAATTATTATTAATAATAATAAAATAAATTATATTCTATAGTATTAATATTATTCATATTATTAATATTTATTAATATTATTAATATTTATTAATATTATTC
>Ga0123342_1007959_pt1 | contig 13673 bp, 15 predicted proteins | sample Turbeawhitnodule_FD_89960 | JGI IMG/M metagenome (GOLD analysis project Ga0123342, IMG submission 89960) | Root nodule microbial communities of legume samples collected from Mexico - Turtle bean Mexico white nodule | ecosystem: Host-associated > Plants > Roots > Nodule | place: Mexico: Nepantla...
GATGGCAATCGTCATTACTTCCATATTTTTCATCCTGATTGGCCTTGCGCTCGGCGGCGGCGGTCTTTGGCTCGTCATGCTCGGCGGCAGCTTCTTTTATCTCTTCGCAGGCGCCATGTTCCTGCTGACCGCCATCCTGCTTCTATTGCGCAGGGCAGCCGCGTTGTGGGTCTATGCGGCGCTGATCGCCGTGGCCTTGGTCTGGGCGATCTGGGAGGTCGGCTTCGACTGGTGGCAGCTTGGGCCGCGCGGCGGGTTGATCATTCTTCTCGGCTTGTGGTTGTTGACGCCCTGGATCCGCCGCCCGCTCGGCTTTCTCAGCCCGACCGGGATTTCCTATGGGGCAAACCCCTGGCCGCTCGCCATACCGGTTGTGATTGCGATCGCGATCGCCGGCTATTCGATGACCACCGATCCGCACCGGATCACGGGCAATCTGCCGACCGAGGCCGTAACTAGTCCCGCGGCTTTCGGCGGTGTTGTGCCCAATGAAGAGTGGCATCAATACGGCCGCACACCCTTCGGCCAGCGTTACTCGCCGCTCGACCAGATCAACGTCAGCAACGTCAAGGATCTCAAGGAGGTCTGGCGCTACCAGACCGGCGATGTAAAGCGACCCGAGGATGTCGGCGAAACGACCTATCAGGTGACGCCGCTGAAAGTCGGCGACACGCTATACCTCTGCACGCCACACAACTGGGCAATCGCGCTCGACGCCAAGACTGGCAAGGAGAAATGGAAGTACGATTCCAACTCCGGCATGAACCCGAACCGCCAGCATCAAACCTGCCGCGGCGTCACCTACTATCGCGACACGGCCGCAGCCCCCGGCTCTGCCTGCGCCGAGCGCGTGTTTCTGCCGACCTCCGACGCCAGACTGATTGCGCTCGATGCCGCAAATGGCCAGATCTGCACGAGCTTTGCTGAAGATGGCGTGCTGCATCTTGAAAAAGGCATGCAGTACAATCCGGCCGGCTACTACTACTCGACGTCGCCGCCGGTCGCGGTCGCCGGCAAGCTGATCGTCGGCGGCGCCGTCAACGACAACTATTCCACAAAGGAGCAGTCCGGCGTTATCCGCGCATACGACATCAATACCGGCGCGCTCATCTGGAACTGGGATTCCGGCAATCCCGATGTCACAACGCCGCTGCCCGAAGGCCAGACCTACACCACCACCTCTCCGAACAGCTGGTCCATCTTCAGCGTCGATGACGGTCTCGGCATGGTCTACATCCCGCTCGGCAACCAGGTACCCGACCAGCTCGGCATGAACCGCAGCGCCCATGTCGAGAAATACTCCTCCTCGATCGTCGCACTCGACATCGCCACCGGGCAAGTGAAATGGGTGCAGCAGTTCGTGCACCACGACCTGTGGGACATGGACGTTCCCGCCCAGCCCGTGCTCTTCGACATGACGAAGGCCGACGGAACGTCCGTGCCGGCGCTCGTTGCCCCGACCAAGCAGGGCGACATCTATGTGCTCGACCGGCGCACTGGCGAGGCGATCATCCCGTTCAAGGAGATACCCGCCCCGGGCGGCGCGATCCCTGAAGACCATACATCGCCAACCCAGCCGATTTCGGACCTCACCTTCTCACCGCCGCCGCTTCAGGAGCGGGACATGTGGGGGATTTCGCTGTTCGATCAGCTCGCCTGCCGTATCCAGTTCCACCGCTACAAGTACGAGGGCCGCTACACCCCTCCCTCGCTGGTCGGCTCCATCATCTATCCCGGCAACTTCGGCACCTTCAACTGGGGCAGCGTGGCGGTCGATCCCGAGCGGCAGATCATGTTCGGCATGCCGACCTATCTCGCCTTTACCTCGCGGCTTGTGCCGGCGGCGGACATTCCGCCGAGAGGCCAGGACGAGAAAGGCAGCGAACAGGGCCTCAACCGTAACGAGGGCGCGCCCTATGGCGTCTTCATGGGACCGTTCCTCGGACCGCTGAAGATCCCTTGCCAGGCACCACCATGGGGCTATGTCGCCGGCGCCGATCTTCGCACCGGAAAGATCGCCTACAAGCGCAGGAACGGCACCGTCTACGATATGACGCCGTTGCCGTTGCCCTTCAAGGTTGGCGTACCGGGCATCGGCGGCCCGATCCTGACGAGAGGCGGCGTAGCCTTCCTCGGGGCCGCCGTCGACAACTTTCTGCGCGCCTATGATGTGACCAATGGCGACCAGCTCTGGCAAGCCCGCCTGCCGGCCGGCGGCCAGGCGACACCGATGACCTATACGACCAGTGACAACAAGCAGTTCGTCGTCATGGTCGCCGGCGGACACGGCTCGATCGGCACCAAGCCCGGCGACTATGTGATCGGCTACGCCCTACCCTGAAGCTTCCGAAACCTGCCGGATGGCCGCCGCTGACGAAGGCCACCCAAGCCAGCCGACACAAGCTCCGGGCATGTCTGGCGCACCATTCTCCCGCGCATTGTTTCAGGGAGAATTTTCATGAAGATCGGCAGCAACATTTCGAGCACGTATGGATTGACCAACCTCTTCGGCCAATCCGGCCAGCGCAGCAAGCAACAGTCCGGCGATACCGAGGTGAGCGTTCGCCAGAGCGGCACAGCACTTCAGCCAAGCAGGACGCCGACGTCGATCTCCAGCACGATGTGGGCTTTGCAGAGCAGCGGCACCACTACCATGGATGGCACCGAGGATCCCGCGAAAGCGCGCCATGACGCCGTTGTCTCGGAGTTCACGGACCTCGCCAACATGACGCCGGCGGAGCGCATCCGCGCGCAGATCCTCGAGCGGCTCGGGCTCACCGAAGACGACCTGAAGGCCATGCCACCAGAAGAGCGCGAGGCGATCGAAAAGCAGATCTCGGACGAGCTGAAGCGGCAGCTGACCGGCGACGACGGCAGCAAGGAAAAGCCGAGCGCCGACGACATTGTCAGCGTCTGAGACCTCAGAAATTGATTCAGATCGATGCGACGGAGATTCACCTTTCCATCGCATCTCTCTGACACGACAGTCTTATCCGACCATGTCGGCCACGATCTTTCCGACCTCGGCGAAGATAGGGTTGATCTCGGACGCCGGCGCCTTGGCCTGCGTCACGTAAGCGGCAACCAGGATCGCGCCATGACCGGGCGGCCAGACAATCGCGATATCGGCAGCACTGCCGTTGTTGCCGGTGCCGGTCTTGTCCCCGATCTTCCATGCATCCGGCAGGCCTGCGCGCAGACGTGCGCCGCCTGTCGTATTCGCCACCATCCATTCGACCAGCTTGTCGCGCGACGGTTCCGACAGGGCCGAGCCCAGCGTCAGGTTGCCGAGCGTGTCGACCATCGAATCGGGGGTGGTCGTATCCTGCGGATCGCCGTCCTTGGCTTCGTTGAGCGCCGTTTCCCAGCGGTCGAGTCGCGTCGACCGATCGCCCAGCGTGCGCAGCCATTTGGTGAGCTCAGCGGGGCCGCCGAAGCTTTCCAGCAGCAAGTTGCCGGCCGTATTGTCGGAGAGCGTGATCGCCGCCTCGCAGAGTTCACTGAGGCTCATGCCCTCGCCGCCGACGTGATTTTCCGTCTCCGGCGAGTAGGTGACGAGCTTGTCCTGGCCGTAGACGACGCGTCGCTCGAGAGTCTCCTGCCCCTTGTCGACGCGCGCCAGCACCAGCCCTGCGGCCAGCACCTTGAACGTACTGCAGAGAGGAAAGCGCTCGGTCTCGCGATAGCCGAATGAAATGTTGGTCTCGGTGTCGATGGCGGAGACACCAATGCGACCGCCGATCGCTTTTTCGAGCGCTTCCATCCGCCGGTTGATTTCATCATCGCTGTCTTCCGACCGCGCAATGCGCGGCAGGAACAAGGCGGGTGAAAGCAGTGCCGAACCAAGTAGCGTCCGGCGGCGGATCGAAAAGCCACGCATGAAAATTCCTCTGCCTGAATCAACGGACACAGCGCTAGAGACTGATTGTGGCCCGGATGAGTCGCGTCAAGCGGCCGCCGACTGCGTCACCTCGACGGTAACGTGCGAGAGGCCGGCAACGGGTTCGAGCTTTGCCTTGTAGAAGGCAGGGCTTTCCGGCTGCGGCGTCACGAGAGCAACGATCGCGGCGTGATGGCCGGGTCCGACCTGCCAGACATGAAGATCGGTGATCCGCTCGCCGCCCGTTTCCAGCGCCGAACGGATCTCGCGCTGCAGAGCCGCCTCCCGCGGTACGACATCGAGCAGCACGCGGCCTGAAGACTTCATCAGGCCCCAGGACCATTGGGCAATGATCAGGCCGCCGACGATACCCATCAGCGGGTCGAGCCAGAGCCAGCCATAAAGACTGCCGAGCAGCAGTGCGGCAATGGCGAGCACCGATGTCAGCGCATCGGCAATGACATGGACATAGGCAGCGCGCATGTTGTTGTCTGAGGCATGTGCGGAACGAGCATGATCGCCATGATGGGTATGATCAGCGTGGTCATGGTGATGCTGGTGCTCGTGATGGTGGGAATGGCCGTGGCTGTGGCCATGATGGTCGTCCTTGAGGAGCCAGGCGCTCGCCAGATTGACCAGTAGGCCGACGACGGCGACGCCGATCGCCTGCGAAAAGCTGATCGGCACGGGATGCGTGATGCGCAGGAAGCTTTCCCAGGCCATCAGCAAGGCGATCAGCGCCAGGATGATGGCGCTGGCAAAGCCCGCGAGGTCGCCGAGCTTGCCGGTACCGAAGGTGAAGCGGGGATTGCGCGCCTGCCGGCGCGCATAGAGGTAGGCAATGGCGGAGATCAGCAGGGCGCTGGCATGGGTCGACATGTGCCAGCCATCAGCGACTAGCGCCATCGAGCCGTAGTAGGTTCCGGCGCCGATCTCGACCACCATCATGACGGCGGTGAGCGCAATGACGAACCAGACACGACGGGCGTTGCGGTCGTGATCGGCGCCCAGGAAAACGTGGTCGTGCTCGAGTCTTTCGGTCTGTGCGTTCATCGCACGCTCCTCATGTCGGTTGTGTCAGCGAATGTAGGTCCGCAGGACTTCGGATATTTCTTCGACGGCTTCCATGCGGGCCTTCTCATCGGCGGCGTGCAGCACATGCTCGTGCAGATGATCGTCCAGCACCTCGCCGGTCAGGCCGTTCAGGGCGCCGCGGATCGAGGCAAGCAGCTGCAAGATCTCTCCGCAGGGCCGCTCGGCCTCCAGCGCGCGCTCGACGGCCTCCAGCTGGCCCTTCAGTCGGCTGACGCGGGCCATCAGCTTTTTCTTCTGATGCGTGGTGTGGGACATGACGTCTTCCATTTAGTATAGGGGGGTACCCTATATCGATATGAAGCTGATGAAAAGTAGCCATGGCGCTGGCGCTACCGGTTTCCGATGCCGCCGGCGAAGCGGTCGATGGCGGCCGCGCCGAAGGCCGCTGCACGCTTCCCGGCGCCCGTGCGTAAATCCCATTGACAAACGGCGCGTTCTGGACAATCTATCGACGCATGATCAAGAACGCGCACATCACCAGCACGTATTTTTGGCTGTACCTGTAAAGGGCGGCCGGACAGATCATATTGTCAACAAGCCGCCGTCAGGCGGCTTTGTTGTATCGGCAGCGTCCTGACGGCAGAACACCACACAAGGACGCGAAGACCATGGTTGAAATCGAAGACAGCGAAGTCTCATTGATCCGCCCGCCGGTGATCAATATCCGCGCGGCTAAGCCGCGTGATCTCCCCGAACTCAGCGAAATGATTACCCTGCTCGCCAAACATCATGGCGATGCTTCCGCCTCGAGCCCGGAGCAGCTCGAACGTGACCTTTTCGGCCCGGTGCCGTGGATCAACGCGCTCGTTGCCGAGACCGACGAAGGCCTGATCGGCTACGCCATTCTCGTGCCGCTGTACAGGGCGCAGGATGGTGCGCGCGGCATGGATTTGCATCATCTCTTTGTGCGTGACGGTCATCGCGGCCACGGCGTCGGGCAGCACCTCGTCAACCGCGCCCGCGACACAGCACGCAGCGCCGGCTGCGGCTACCTCTCGGTCAGCGCCGCCACGGGCAACGTGCAGGCGCATCGCTTCTACGAGAATATGGACTTCGTGCCTCGCCCGGTCACCGGCATGCGCTATATGCAGGCTTTGGCATGAGCGGCATTGGCCGCTGCGGACGCTCGGCAGGGAGAAACCGATGACCCGACTTGCAATCGTGCTCACCAACGGATTCGCCGACTGGGAGGTCGGGCAACTGACGGCCTCCGCACGTTCCTACTTCGGCTTCGACGTAGTGATCGCAACGCCCGATGGCTCGGAAGTGCGCTCGATGGGGGGCATGCGCGTCGCGGCCGATACCGTCGCGGAAAACCTGCATGCCAGTGCCTTCGACGGCCTCGTGCTCTGCGGCGGGACGATCTGGGAAACGGAAAAGGCGCCCGACCTGAGAACCGTCATCTACGACTTCCTTGCACACGGCAAACTCGTCGCCGGGATATGTGGCGCAACTCTGGCGCTCGCTCGTGCCGGAGCTCTGAATGCCACCGACCACACCAGCAATGCCGCCGATTTCATCGCCGGTGTGCCCGGGTACACCGGACACGCCCGTTACAAGGACAGCCCGCAGGCCGTGCGCGCCGGAAAACTGGTGACGGCGCCGGGATCGGCACCGATGACCTTTGCCGCGGAAATCTACCGCGCACTCGGACATGCCGGCGACGAACTGGACCAATACGTCCTGATGTTCGGCGCCGAGCATCAGCCGAAAGCCGCGTGAATGACGCTACTGCCTTAGCTCATCGAAGCACCGGCTCGCCGTGGAAACGGCGGCGCGACGGCTCGGAAACGCCGAAGCCCACCTCCATCATCAGGCGCGGCTTGGTCTTGGCGACCGTTCCCATATGAAAGCCGAAGGGATCCTCCACGAAGCCGAAGCCTGCTGCGCCGGTCAGCGTCGTCACGCTATCCTTCCCATAGAAATCCAGGATTTCATTCGCGGGGTGGCCGACCAGCAGGGTCAATTGGTGCTTGATACGCCGCTTGTTGTGGCTGCCCCTGACATAGACATGCGGGCCGGCGCCTTCGTCGACGTCGAGGAGATAGAAGAAGAACTTCAGCATTCGCCAGTCGTCGAGATCGAAGTGATACTTGTCCAGCGACGCCAGGCTGCGATCGGCCTCGCTGGCCCTCGTCGGAAAACTCCACCAGATGCGGGTGGTAATGAGGCGGGCTTGGGCGCCGAGATAGCAGCGCGCGATCTCCGACAGAACAGGATCACGCTGGACGGTACGAACCGCCGGGCAATCAAGCGCCCGTTCGAAGTGGTGGCCGCTCAGGATCGATTGTCCCCATTGCTGCTCTGCGTCGCGATGATCCGACGCCAGGAACTCGATCTTCCGATCGAAATTGCCGAAGCACGGTGTGGCGCTTGCAAAGCTCGCGATTTCACTGGTGATCGCCTCAGGGAGCGTCAGGTTGGGAAATATCCCGTCGCGCCTGAGCGCCGCGACGGCATCTGCATGATCCACGCCCTTGAAGAGCGTCGGCAGATTCTCGATCGCGCCATTGCTGCGTCGTGCGGTCAGCCAATGCGCCTTGCGCGCCGGTATGGTGCGCGCCAGCAGGAACATCGGCAGCCAGGCAGGATTTTCACGGATGTCGGCCATGTAGGTCGGTATCCGCACCGCCATACGCCGCAATTTGCCGCCCTTGCGGGCAACAGACTCGAGATCATCTGCAGGGTTGGCCGACGTGCTGTGCATGCAGCTGTCCTTTCGGAAGACGTGGATGGGCGTCGTTCGGAAAGCGAACCTCGGAAGGGTTCGCCACAGGGCGTTTAGTGTGCACGACCCAGTGGAGTGCTGCAATGCGGCATTTTTGAGATATTGCTAATATTAGCGGTTCGGGACCGCCTTCAAGTAGGCTGCGATCGCCTCGAGCTCCGGTTTCGGCAGATGGGCGAGGTTGCGCTGTACCTCGGCCATCGAACCGCCGGCCGTATCGAAGTCGGGCGTGAAGCCGGTTTCCAGATAGTTGGCAATATCCTCCTGGCTCCATGAGCCGACGGTCTTCGAGCCCGGTGTGATATCAGGGATCCTGCCCTGACCTTCCGGGTTTGGCGCACCCGCCAGCCATCCGTCTGCCTCGAACCCGCCGAATTGATCGCGCGGCGTGTGGCACTCGCCGCAATGGCCGGCGCCTTCGACCAGATATTGCCCGCGCTTGACCTTGTCGTCGACCTTGGCCGCAAGTACGACACGCGGCTCACTGTTGAAGTACAGGAACTTCCAGCCACCCAGCGCCAGACGCATATTGTAAGGAAAAGGCAATTCGTGCGGTGCGGAAACGTTGCCGCTCTTCGGCAGTGTCTTCAGAAAGCCGAAGAGATCGTTGACGTCCTTGTCGCTCATCCGGGCATAGGAATTGTACGGAAAGGACGGGTAGAGATGCTCGCCGTTTTTAGCAACGCCGCGCTTCATGGCATTGCCGAACTCGGCCAGCGTCCATGTCCCGATACCGGCCTTCTCGTCAGGCGAGATGTTGGGCACGTGGAAGATGCCGAAAGGGCTCTTCAGCGCCAGACCGCCTGACAGCGTGAGTTTGGCGTCCCCCTCCGATCCCGGCGCAGCGTGGCAACTGACGCAGCCGCCCGTCCAGAAGACCATTTCACCGTTCTTCAAATCGGGTTCACCAAGGTTGGCCCAGTGACTTTCAGGAAGCGCGTTCGGCGCGGTGATGAAATAGAAACCCGCTCCGCCAATGACGAACACTCCGACGAGACAGAGCAAAAACCGGACGAACCTGCGGACCATTCACCGCTCCTGTTGCCAATAATCTTATCGAAGACATAAAACGATCCGCACCAGCGGCAAGGCTGCTGCGGATCGTTTGACTGAAATGCCAGGATCGTTAGTCGGTCTTTATGCGGAATTTCTCGTGACAGCCGCCGCAATTGGCGCCAAGCGTCTTCATTGCGGCGCCGACAGCGGCTGGGTCGGCCGGAAGCTGCGCGAGGACCTGGCTGGCATCCGCCGAAAGCTTCGCCGCACGGGCCTTGAAGTCCGCTGGATCTTCCCAGATCTTCGGGCTTGCCGCCTTGTCCCCCGTTTCGGTGCCAGGCTTGAACTGATCCGGGAATACCTTCGCGGTCTCCGAGATCGTCGTCAGGGAAGCCTTGACCAACTCTGCGTCATAGGGCTTTTCGCCCTTGGCGATCGCCACCATGGCGCCCGCCGCCCCACCAACTTTCTTCATTAGCGCGGAGCGCGCGTCGTGCGTGCCTTCCTCCGCTGCAATGGCAACGCCTACGACCCCCAGACCGGCGACGAGCACTGCCGCGGCTATAGCTTTCAGTCTCATGTCTCCACTCCTCTTTGATAGCAACGTCCGCGAAGCCCGGCGCTTCGGCAGACGGGCGGCATCATGGCAAATTTTTTCGCCTCAAAAAGTAACAAGTGGGTGAGATTTCAGGAAAAACGGAATTCTAAATCGTTTCGTATTCGCGCCTCATGCCGCGGCGCGCCAGCCGTGCCATGCGGTGAGGATCGAAACGGCGATCAGGAGCTCGCCGGCGATTCGCCCGGCGAGGATTGTCGCCTTCGGATTGGACACCAGTATCGTGCGGCTTCGCGCCGCCGTCAGCGCCAGGGTGCCATAGACAGCGGCCTGGGTCGCCATGGTCATGAAGCCCATGACGAGACCCTGTGCCCAGATTAGCCCGTAGACCGGCTTCAGAAACTGCGGATAGACAGCGATCATGAACAGATACGCCTTGGGGTTCATCAAGCAGGTTGCGGCACCCTGGCGAAAAGCCCGCCAGCCCGAGCGTAGGCCGCCGGGCCCGACGCTATCGACGGTGATCGAGCTGCGCATCAGCGTGTAGCCGATCCAGGCCATGTAGGCTGCACCGGCAAAAAGCAGCGGGTTGAACAGCATCGGCAAGAGGACAGCGAGCACGCCGACCCCGATCGCGCCATAGAGCGAGTGCACCGCCCCGCCTGCCATGATGCCGGCGGTCGCAGCGATGCCCGTGCGCCTGCCGCCGGTCAGCGAATTGGCCAGCACGAACAGCATATCCATGCCCGGGACGATGATGATGCCGAAGAGCAGTGTGAAGTAGAGCCAGAGATTTTCGCTGTAAGTCATGTCAGTTGCCCGCTATCCAATTCAAGGTCGATTTCCAGGACATTGTTGATTTTCAATTTGATAGGGAGAGCTATACGATGGCCCAACTGACAGTGTATTGTCAGGAGCCTAGGCCCAAGGAGGCAAAAGATGCGCAAGGCCTCACGGCTTTTCGAGATCATCCAGATCCTGCGATTGGCGAGCAGGCCGATGACGGCGGCGGCCATGGCGGAGACGCTCGAGGTGACGGTGCGCTCGATCTATCGCGACATCGCCGCATTGCAGGCGATGCGCGTCCCGATCGAGGGCGGCCGCGGTATCGGCTACATCATGCGGCCGGGCTTCGACCTGCCGCCGCTAATGTTCTCGGTCGAGGAAATGGAGGCGATCGTGTTGTCGCTGGCGCTGCTCGAGCGCACCGGCGACGAGGAACTGAAACGGGCGGCCAAAAGCGTCAACCAGAAGATCGCTGGGGCCGTGCCGGCGCTGCTGCGTCAGGCGATGGAACGAAAAGCGCTCTATGCCTGGGGATCGGTTGCCCAATCTCCGGCTGGACTCGATCTTGGTCTGGTTCGCCGCGCCATACGCGACGAGCAGAAGCTGATGCTCGACTACCGCGACGAACTCGGCCGCGCGACGGAACGCAGGATCCAGCCGATTGCGCTCATCTACTACTCGCAAACTGCAAACATTGTCGCCTGGTGCGAGTTGCGCCAGGCGATCCGCAATTTCTGCAGCGACCGTGTCGAGCATTGCGAGACGGCCGACGCCTATTTCCGAGGCGACGGCGACCGTTTGCGGCAACTGTGGACGAGCGGATGGACGAACCCGCCGGCAGCCGCGACCGCCTAGAGCGGGATGCCGAAAAGTGTAAGCGGTTTTCGGCTGAAATCCCGCTCTAGAGCTCCTTGATGTAGATCAGAGGTATGTGCCGCCGGAGACTTCGATGCGCTGCCCGTTAACCCAGCGGTTGTCGTCGGAAAGCAGCGAGGCAATCATCGGACCGACATCGTCGGGCACGCCGGCACGTCCGAGCGCCGTCGCATCGGCGACCATCTTGTTATAGGTCGGATTGTCGCGCACCATGCCGCCGCTGAAGTCGGTGGCGATCGCGCCGGGTGCAACCGTATTGGCCGTGATGCCGCGCGGGCCGAGTTCCTTGGCGAGGTAACGGGTGAAGACCTCAACCGCCCCCTACATCGACGCATAGGCGGAGATACCAGGCACAGCGAAGCGAGCAAGGCCGCTCGAGACGTTGATGATGCGGCCGCCATCCGCCATCAGCGGCAAGAGCTTCTGCGTCAGGAAGTAGACGCCCTTCAGGTGCACATTGACGAGCTCGTCGAAGGCCTCTTCCGTCGTTTCGGCAATCGCTGCGTGATAGCTGTTGCCGGCATTGTTGACGAGGTAGTCGAACTGAGACCGTCCAAGACCTTGCAAGGCATCCTTCACCTTGCCCACGAAGGCCTCGAAGTCGGAGACGCGACCGGTGTCCAATTGCAGAGCGATGACCTCGGCACCGAGCGCCTTGATCTCCAAAACAGCCGCCTCCGCTTCTGCCCGATTTGCTCGGTAGGTGAAGATGACGTTGACGCCACGACGGGCGAGGTTGATCGCCGTGTTGCGGCCGAGCCCACGGCTGCCGCCAGTGATGACGGCAACCTTGGATACTGAATTTGCTTGCGTTTCGTTCGGCATAATCTCTTCCTTTGCTGGAGTTGATGCCCTTACGGTATGCCTGCCAGGGGCTGTTGTTGAATGCCGGAACTCTCGAATTTCTTGCCTAATCCTCCAAGCTGCTTGCGGACTAGGCGGCACGGCGCATATCTTGAGCTGCCGCCGAGGAATGATGACCGAGGAGACCCTGGCAATGCTGGATACTCTGAAGCAAGCAATCCAGACCTATATCGACAGAACTGCCGGTGACGCCGATGGGCGCTTCGAGACCCCGCTCCCGGCGCTTTCGGTGTCGCGCGTCACCCATCCTGTCATGCCGAACCACATGATCTACCGGCCGACGATCTGCGTCGTCGTCCAGGGGGCCAAGGAAATCATGGTCGGCGACCGGGTCTTCAAATATGGCGAGATGCAGTCGCTGATCGTCACCTTCGAGGTGCCCGCTCTCGGACAAATCACCAAGGCCAGTAAGGAAGAGCCGTATATCGGCCTGAACATCGATTTCGATGTGACGATCTTGCGCGAGGTGATGGCAGCAATGGAACAGCCGCCGCGGCCGGCCAGCGATAGCGCAGCCGGTGTTTTCGTGCAGAATTTCGACGGAGTGCTGGCCGACTGCGTGCTGAGATTGGTGCGCCTTGCCGATACGCCGAAGGCAATTCCAGTGCTCTATCCGGCGATCATGCGGGAGATCTGCTACTGGTTGCTGACGGGGCCGAATGCGGGCGAGGTCAGCAAGCTTGCGCTGCCCGGCAGCCATATCAGGCGCATGACCGATGCCATCCACCTGCTGCGCGAAAACTTCGCCGCGCCGGTGCGCATCGAGCATCTTGCGTCCGTCGCACACATGAGCCCCTCCTCCTTCCACCAGCATTTCAAGCAGATGACGGCAATGACACCGCTGCAGTACCAGAAGAACATGCGACTGCTCGAAGCACGGCGGCTGATGGTGTCGGATGGCGCCAGCGTTGCCACTGCTGCCTATCAGGTCGGCTATGAAAGCGCCTCGCAGTTCAGCCGCGAATATTCACGAATGTTCGGCACGCCGCCGAAGCGCGACGCGACGGAGCGGAAGGAGTTGCCGATGGTCACGGCGGCCTAGACGGGCGAACCTACAGCAACTCCCCGCCTCTAGCGGAGAACGAGAATCCTATCGGCGTGCGCTTCGTCGCACTCAGGCTTCAAACTCTTCGTCCAGGACAGGCGCGTCGGGCCTCTGCCGATCCAAACTTTCGCGATAGCGTACGCAACCTCGCAGGAACTTCGGCCAGGGCGGGACCGCAATGTCAGGATTGAGCTTTTCCGGCAGCATGTCCCAGAGTTGAGGATGGTGCCAACAAAGGTTGTGACCTGTGGCATCCCGGTGTTCTCTGATCGCGTCGCGAAGGCGCTTCACTTCCGTGATCAATTCATTGCGCGACATAGCATCGAGGTCGGCATCCATCTTCCGCTCCTTCCGGATTCATCGCTCGTATTCATTCGTTATCCTCTGATAAGGGATGTCGAGTTCGATCATCACGGGAGCGTGGTCGCTTGTGTGTTCCCAACTCCGCGGCTTCCTGCGCACGCTCGCCGACCTCAGCCACGGGGCAACCGTCGGGCTGAGCAGGAAGTGATCGATCCGAAGGCCAGCGTCGCGCTCGAACGAGTTTCGCCAGTACTTCCAGAAGGTATAGATGCGCTCGTTCGGATGCAGATGTCTTATCGCGTCGGTCCAGCCCTGTGCGACGAGGTCGGCATAGGCCTTGCGGACTTCCGGCCGAAAGAGGGCGTCATCCAGCCAGCGCTCCGGCTTGTAGACGTCCATATCCGTCGGCATCACGTTGAAATCGCCGGCGAGGAGAGCAGGAATGTCGAGCTCGTGCAGTTCGGCGGCATATTCGTAGAGCCGTCGGAACCAGCGGAGCTTGTAGTCGAATTTCGGCCCGGGTGCAGGATTTCCGTTCGGAAGA
>Ga0123342_1007961_pt1 | contig 13668 bp, 8 predicted proteins | sample Turbeawhitnodule_FD_89960 | JGI IMG/M metagenome (GOLD analysis project Ga0123342, IMG submission 89960) | Root nodule microbial communities of legume samples collected from Mexico - Turtle bean Mexico white nodule | ecosystem: Host-associated > Plants > Roots > Nodule | place: Mexico: Nepantla...
CAGTTGCATTAGCAGCTAATGCAGACACTCCACTCTCAACGACATCCCATAACTCATGATAATCAAACAAAACTCTCATATGCACACACCACCGATTGTAATTTTTTCCATCAAGGATAGGGATTGATAATTGGGTAGAATTCATGATAACAGGCTGACTCTTGATACCAGTTGTAATAACTAATTGAAGGAAATAAGAGAAGGCAAAAGGTTGTAGCAACTGGTTGAACGTAATTGCACAAAATTGTAAAACTGGTTTTATTCATTTTGATTTACTCAATCATATATATAATAAAATTACAATTACTGGAAGCTATAAAATATGAATACTAACAGGCCTGTGAATTGACCATTAATGCAATATAACGCTAAAATAGTTTAAGGGTAATAAAATCAGAATTAATAATAATAAAATATGAATTAATAACCAACAAGGATTACATCCCATTTATATCTTCCTAGAGTATATGGGAGGAGGGGGAATTTGTTGTAATAACTCATATGGTAGTTATGAAGGCGACTTGATTTGTTGACACACAACCACTACAACATTTTCCACTTTAGACAACGCAGAGATGTCAACAGGTGAAAAAGTGTTGCCTAAAGGAGGTATAGACAACGATTTTTTATTGTTGGCTACTTAGTAAGGTTTATTTACGTTTGACTCAAAATATTTAGAATAAACGTTGCCTAATTATTTTAAGCAACATTTTATAAAATGCGGACATGATTATTATAATGTTGACTGTTTATATGATTTTGGTGTCATTAATTATTATTTATAACATGGACAACTTATAAAGATGGTATTTAATCATTATATATACATAATAAATTCGATTTCATTAAATATATTATGCCCTAATAACAATAGAACGAATAAAATTATTGTATTAGTCTTACTATTTCATTCATATAGAAATTATTTTTTCTATAATTTGAATGTTATTATCATATATAGTAATTGTATTATTAAATTATAAGTTTAAAAGTATTTTAGAGTAGGGATGATAATATGTTAAATGATCACATGATTGTTTGTCTTCTTCAGATCAAGTAAATGAATGTTTCTTCAATATGTTAGTCAGAGAAGCAACTATAGAAGCATGATGTTGAACAAATTTTGATAAAAATCCATCAGCCCTAAAATTTTGTGCAATTGTTTAATGGTGGTAGGTGTCGTTCAAGAAATCATTGCACGAATTTTCTTAGGATCTAAGCCAAGGCCATCCTTGGATATTATGTCTTAAGTATTTAATCGATTCCTTGAAAAACAGACACTTGTTTCTCTTAAGGAAAAATTGATTAGTCATGAGGCATTGAAAAAGAATATCCAAATGAGAGATATGACCTTCTAATGACTTGCTATACACTAATATGTCGTCAAAGTATAACAACCTTCCGCAAATAGGGCTGAAGTAATATATTCATAATTGACTGAAACGAAGCAGGCACCTTACACAATCCAAAGAAAATCACCAAAAAATTATAATGACATTTGTGTGTGCAAAATGCAATTTTTGAAGTGTCAGTTGTGTTCAGTATAATTTGGTGGTATCCGGAACGTAAATCCTATTTTGAAAATCAATGTGCCCCATGAAGTTCATCAAACAATTCTTCAATTGGTGGATTGAGAAATCAATATTTTATCGTAATAATGTTAAGACCCTTCTAATCAACAATACTGCATAATTCATCTTTCTTTCGCACTAGCAGCATTAGGGTTGAGAAAACATTATGTTGAACAAGAGTTTTTTTATACAAACCAAGCCAATAAGGAGATGACCAAGAAACCAATTGGGAACATAGCAAGCAATTGTCCTTCAAAAAGAACCATGATGGTCAAATGGGGGGTTGTCATGAGTGACCATAACTCTCAAATGTCTAAGTCTCCTACCTCTTCAAGAAGCCAAGTGAGGAAAAGTGTGAGCTACCATGTGAGGGAGACTTGTTAGTGATAAGGCGCATGCTTGGTCAAATTCAAAAACCTTTTGATGAAAGTCAAAGGTAAAACATTTTTCACACAAGGTGCCTTATCAATAACAAATTGTGCTCCTTAATTGTGGATGGGGGTAGTTGCACAAATGTGACAAGTACAAGAGTGGTGCAAAAGCTTGGGTTGTCCACCATCTCTCATGCAAAGCCCTGCAAGCTCCAATGGCTTAGTAAAGAGAGGAAAATTATGGTTAATAAGAAACTCCTCATAAATTTTGCTATAAGAAAATATAAAGATGAGGTTTTATGTGATGTTGTGTTAATGGAAACAACACATATTCTTTTGGGAAGGTCTTGGCAATATTATAGACAAGTTCTACATGATGGCCTAACTAAATCACTTTTCTTTTAACTTCCAAGGGCACAAGGTTATCTTAAAACCCCTCTCTCCCAAAGAAGTTCGTGAGGACCAAATAAAAATGAAAAACAAAAGAGAAAATGAAAAAGAGAAAGAAAGCAAAGATAAACCGAGTCACAAAATATCATCTTACACAACTAAATCAATCATGTTGACTCGTTCCATGCTACAAACTGCACCTCCAAGGTGTCCTTCTTCTTTATCTTTTTCATTACCAAATAAATCTAATTACTTGACATCTTGGACAAAGAAAATTTGGGATGAACATCAAACACCTCCTAAGGATTCTCACCTTTTGAGAGAATTTTTTTTCACCAATCCCTTTCATCCCCAAATATTCTTTCCCAATATGGCTTGTAAGAAGAGCTTACCTTTTTGAACTCCACAAGCTCAAAGGACATAAGTTTGTTTCACATCCCACACCCTGCACTATCTTATATGTGAACAAACTAACCATGTTATATGCATGAGCTCTAAATTCGAGGTCGAATTCTCTCAAACCTAGGGGCATGATACAAACCAAGCCAACAAGGAGATGACCAAGGAAGCATATTACCATTCACACCATGAGAAGTCATCTCAACAATCAAGTGAAGACCTCACCAAGGATATAGCAGACCTCACCAAAGGGAGAAATGGACAAAAACCAGAGCATCTAATGTTCTTCCTACTAGTATTCTTAAGAATTAAACAAGTTGTAAATAAATTGGGCTCACTTTAGGGGTCCAAATAACTAGATAGGCTATAGTAGGTTCATACAACATAATAGGGGAGGTGCGCTTATCACTTTAGCTTGTTTTTGACCTAGTTTCTAGAAGAACAAGGCTAAGGTGTGGGTTTGACTAAGTCAAACCCTAAAGGCAGCCTCATTTTTAGGTTTCTCATCCTACCCTTGGTACTTGTTTTCCAAGGCACCATCCCTTATAAATAGGGTGTCATACTCCTTATATTTTAGATGTTGAATTTGAATAGAAAAGTTACTCTGCACAATTTGTGTGAGGTGTTTGTGAGGCTTGTTTCCTCTTAGCATTTGGTCTCATATTGAGTGATTTGAGAGCTCTCAAGTGGTTCCCATCAACACTTATCTTGGAGGAAAACAGAGTGGGGTGATCCATTCTGAATCCATTATATAAGAATTTCTTTCCTTCATCTCTTCCATTACTCCATTTATCTTTGTGTTCTTATGTTCTTATTTTCCTCCATTGTCAATTCGGTTTCCATCATGCTTGTATGTTTCCTTCCATGTTCATTTAATTTCCACCCTACATCATCAATCACCATATACTTGTATTTTTCCTTTGCCCTCTAGAAGTGAACATTCACACTTACTTAACCACTTGGTTAAGTTTGTGTCCATTGGGGATCTTCTTTGGGTTCTCACCATATAATTGTTAAAAAACCTCAATCATAAGTAAAATGTCATACCTAAAATAGAATCATCTAAAATCAACTCACATCAGCTTTGATGTCTCCAAATCTGTGTGGATTTCTTGAAGGTCTGGTTGCTGCTTGTGTGTGTGGGTTCTGGGTAGTTTGAATTTGTAAATCCCCTCTTAGTTAGGATCCAAATTTGGTTTAAATCAAATCCTTTTGAAAAAAAGTGTTTTACAAAGAAGTGGAAAAACAACTAGTTGTTTTATCGTTTCAATCGGTTGTTTTACACTTAGTGTTTTTGAAACAGGTTTTGACGAAGCTTAATATTGGTTGACTTTGCTGTCAAACCAATTCAATCGGTTGTTTCGACATTTCAACCAATTGTTTTTTGAAAATCCTTAACAAAATTTGTCAAGTTTGGTAAATTTGTTTTAATTGAGTCAAAACTGATTTGGCTCCTTCATTAAATGTTCTTAACTGCCTTTTGGAGTTTAAAAAGTTAGTTTTACGCTCCTGGTAGTAATATATAATATTACAATTTTTCAAATTAGTTTTCTCCAAGATTTACTTCAAGCTTTGGATTGACTTGTCTAAGAGTGGAATATGACTGCTTTGTAACTTTTGAATTCAATCTGTATCGGGTGTGATCAATCCTTATTCTCTCTTGAATACTGAAATTCTTTAAATGTGTTGTATGCAGATCCAGAGGGTGTTATGTGATCTGTAGTGTGTTGTATGCTAAAGGAGGTGTGTATTCTTGAAGGGTTCAAGATCACCTCTTTGGTGTGTGGTTTGTAATCAAGATTGTTGATTTCTTAGTGGAATACCCAGTGGTTTCTGGGGACTGGATGTAGCTCTTGGTATAAGAGTGAATCAATATAAATATGTTGTGTGATTCTTTCTATCCTTACTCTCATTTAAATCTGTTTTGGCTTGTTTTTCTTAACTGCTGATAAAAACAACCAGTTGAATCGCATAAACAACCGGTTGAATTTCTGAAAACATTATAAAATAAATTTGTTTCTTGGCTAACTTGTTTCCTTTCTCTTTGATTCTTCATTGGCTTTCTCTATACCTTCAAAGTTTGCGAATTTTTTTTATAAACAATTCACCCCCCTCTTGTCGAAGGCCTACAATTCCAACAATTACTTCATTGTGTTAAGAACCTTGTAATCAACACAACTGCCATGATTCATCTTTCTTTCACACTAGCAACATTAGGGATGTGAAAATATTATTACTTCGTTGTATAATTCCCTCAATCATCATTTCTTTGATCTGACGCTCAATTCCATGCTTATGAAAATATGGATATTTGTAGGGTTTGACGTTCACTAGAGTCAACCCTTCTAAGAGGGGAATGTGATGATCAATTGCTCAAATAAGAGAAAGGCCTCACGATTCCTTCAATAACTAGAGATATCTACTCAACATTTCCTCAATTTCTAGTACCGATAAAGGTTTAGGGAACTATACTATGGAAGGGAGGAGTTGTAACCATAAATATTCTGCTATGCCATCGGTAAAAATTATCCTCTTGATTCAATGTATAATGACCTCTAAAGGTGTTGTTCGGTGTTGACCTCTAAAGGTGAAGGTTTAGGGAACTGCTCCATAGAAGGGAGCAATTGTAACCAGAAATATTTCGCTATGCCACCGGTAGAAATCATCCTCTTGATTTAATGTATAATGACCTCTTGAGATGTCGTTCGATGTTGGCCCTTGACTTTAACCATTTTCCCCTTTCTAGTAAATTTCATGGTTAGGTGTTCATAGTCAATTAACAATGGCCCCAGCTTGTCAACCATTGTACCTCCAATACGATCTTAGCCCCACTTAATGGCAACGTAACAAATCAACAAAAAATGTGTGAAAACCCAATTGTAATGGTACATGTTTGCAAACAGATTAACATGAAAGCTCATCTCCATTCCTACCAGAACTTGAAAGTTTTAAGTCAGGACAACTGGAAGGCCCAAGAATTTAACTGTGCAATCTTGGATGAAGTTTTGCGTGCTCCCCCTATCTACTAGAATCGCAAGTAGGGAACCGTTGACATGGCCGAAAACCTTTAGGGTCTGAGAAGTTAAGTGGCCCATCAATGAGTGTAAATTAATTTGGGTCGGGTTTGTATTCGGAGGTGCGTGTGGTTCATTAGGAGTTCGGTCATCTATTTGAAGGAGGTTGTTCAAATCAATCTTATTCGTTTCAAAGTCGTTGGGTTCTGCTATCAACAACGTGAACTCACGCTTGCATTTGTGATCAGGTCGATACCGCTCATCACAATAGTAAAAAAACTGTTTGATTTTGGAAATCCATGATAATGGTTCAAGTCCATCAAATTGGGAGCACATCCAATTGCAAAGATGTTCGAGTAAAAGATTATAGGGTAGAATCATTTGTTGCGGTCTCAATCTCTCGAGATCCAATTTGAAGTGTCACTTGGACTTCCAAATTGGTCATGCGAGTATTCATTGCTTCTTAGAAAGCTTTCTGGCTTTCTAGTAATTGAAGAATGAAATCTATTTTTTCATCAACTTTTGACATAGGCATGGTATCTCCCTTGAGTTTTCTCTAAATGAAAGTACTAAAATATAATGCCTATATTACAGGTTAGGCTTCCTCCACAAACAATACTGGATAATTCTCTGGTATTTTTTCATCATGATGTTCTTCTTGTACCATATCAAATTTTCCAAAATTACCATTTGTTCTGAATTTGAAAATTCAGAAACCAACAAATATAATTCAAAAGTCAAAATTTTGTTCCAGAAAAGGAAATATAAAATGCAAAAGAAATACATTCAGGAACACAGAATCTGAAAATACATTCTAAAAATTTCAGAATTCAAAAATGTGTTCCAAAAATTCAGATTCAGAAATATATTTCAAAAAACATGTTATTTTTTAGCTTGTAAGTGCTTGCGTGCAGTTGGTCTCATACCCATAAAAGCATCAATGACGACTCTGCTAAGCATATGAACCAACATGGATTTGGTAATGGCATGTGGCTTATTAGAACTTGTGCAATTCTACTGCATTATTTTCTATTAGAAGTAGCGAGATTATGCAGCTTTGTTACATAATGTTGCTAACAAAACCAGTGCCAGTGCCACTGTAGAAGCATTGACTTGTGTATTTTTTCAGTTTTGTTTACCGCTTTTGATTGTAACTTAGGTAGTGAGCTTTGACAATGGTATAAGATTGAGATACTTCTAAAATGTCCCATTTAATTCATTTATTTTTGTTAATAAAAAAATGAAAGTATTTTTTTATCCACATTTTTCTTTTATTTATTTACGTCATTTTACAAGGACATTTTCGTCATCTTCAATGACAAATTGAGTGCAGTTGAAATAATATGGTTTAGAAAGAATTTCTCTAATACTTTTTTTTGGACCATGACATTAAGAATATAACTAAGTTGAAGAAAAAGACATATTACAACTTAAAATATATTTGTACAAACAAAAGAAATAAAAAGAAAACAACATATTTAGGAATTAAAAACAAATACGTAATATTTTATACTTATTTTTTTTCTCGACAAAACTTATCTAGTCCTATGTTATTAAGTACATGCTAATCGTTAGATAAAGCAAAATTATATAGAAAAATTAAATTTTTTTATTGATATTTCGTGTTCTCATCTTACAACATGTACACTTAAGTTATAACACAGTACATACATTCAAAATGGATAATTTTGAAGCTACAAATATAATATCAGCATGTTTGGTAATAAGTACACACTAATAATTGCTAATATTATTTTATATAAGAATGATTTTGATTCTAAAAGAAGACAAAAATTATCTTATTACGTATTTACCTGCTATATGGTAGGTGAAAAAAAAAACTTCAAAAATTAACGTCGAATGATTTCGATGTCTTAAGTATAAATTAAGATGTTATTTTAAAAATTTGGTTCTATTTTTAATTCACTATTAAATTTATGATTACTAATAATGACGTCATTTAATATGTCTTTGAATGAACTTATGTAATCGAAATTCTATAACATATTTTTTTTATTTAATTAAGTTTTGAAGTAATTTATAAATTTAAATATTTTAATTAAAACGAATTATACCTTTGCCTTTTCCAACTAAAAACAATTAAATTGATTATTGAACTAGTTAAACTATTCATTAAGGTTTAATAATTTAATCCAGATCAAATATATGATAATATTTAAGATGAAGTTTTAATAAAATAAAAAAATCGTTATAATAACAAATTTATATATAAACTAAAGAATGAAAATTTAATATACTATATATAATAATAAAAATTAAGATATAAAAATATAAATGACTAAACCGGTTGGTTATTTTAAAGCCGATTTATATATTTTAATTTTCTTAATTTAATTTAATAAGTTTCAAGGCTTGGTTTAATTTAATTAGTTTTTTTATAACCCCAACGTATCATATAACTTTATAAGAAATAATTATATCCCTTGATTATAGAATTTCATCGACAAACATAAATAAAATAAATCCTAAGTTAAAGGCTGTAATATACACAGAATCAATGACTAGTCTAACGTTTCAAACAACAGTTAATGGATATCATTTTGCATATACACCAAACTCCTTCATTAACATTATACATAGCTTCCAAAATTATCTTGGTAATCAACTTTCAAACCCTTTCAATCTGGATCAACCTTAGCAGAGACCAGGCAAATTGTCCCAAGTGTAGCAGCCTTGGTTTTCATTATGGTTTGTGGTATTGGTGAGAGGAAACAAGGAAGCTACTGGCTTCATATCAACTCCAAAATTGTCATCTGTCATGCCACTACCAGAAGGTTGGACATTGGACCCTTCTGGGACACCATTATTGAGCCACTCATGACCTTGTGTGTTGGAAGATGGAATCACTGTTAGCAATGATGACAAATCCTCATTCATGAATTTGCTCAAGTCAGGTGCCTCTTCCTTTGCTTTTGGTGCTGCATAGATCATCATTCAAATGAAATCAATGATCAAATTTTCAAAACTTTAAGTATAGTTCATCAAATATGTTCTACACTATGGATGATGCTAGCTGAACATGCTCTTGAGTAAATGAAAACAGCACACTAGTTGCTATTCTAAAGCTCTATGGAAATAATCACGGGAGAAATGAATAACAATAGACTGGTATAAACAATTATAATGCTTTTTGTATTGAAATAGGAAATAGTTAATCCAACAAAATGAAGCAAAGATGTATATGATGAAACCAACCTGATGCAGAAGAAGGCCAGTAGAGAGAGCTAGATGGAAAGTCCTCAAAGCTTTGGCATGCATCAAACATATCATTTCCCTCATTTAAACTCAAGTAAGTTCGTTTCTTTGAGTTCTGGCCCGAAGCCAAAGCCTGAGCCTCCAAGAGAAGATCCCCCAGCAAGCCGCTACTAGTTTGAAAAGAAGGATCACTGAAATCAATGTCAAGCTTGATGTCTTGCTCTTGGGGGGGTTTGTAGAACTGGTTTGAAGGGAGCTCCAACTTGGGTTGGAAAGGTGAGGAAGAAGAAATGCCTAGGTCAGATTCTAAGAAAGAGGGTTGAAAAAACGGAGAGAAACCTGAAGAAACTGGGAACCTGAATCCATCAAGATGAGGGAATTGGTTGGTGAGAGGAAGGTCAGGGAGGGGGTTGTAGCTTGGAGAGGCACGGTAGCGTTTGAAGCGAAGAGGGGTGCATAGCACTGGTTCTGGTCTCTGGAAGGTGAAGGAGAGAGGGGAGGGTGAAGAGGAGGAGAGTGGAAGAGGTGAATGGTCTAAGAAATTGAGAGGTGAAGAAGAGGTGAATGATTGTCTGTGTTGGAGAGGGGAACTGAGAGGGGAATGATGAGGTGCAGATGGAGATAGAGGTTGGTGTTGTTGATGGTGGTTTTGTTGTTGTTGTTGCTGGTAGTGTTGGAGGTGGTGGTTTTGGTTGAAGAACTCATAGTTTGTGAGAGTGTTATTAGGGCTTGATGCTGTTTGTGTGAGGCATGGGGAAAGGGTTGGTGTTGTGGAACAATGGTTATCATGCTCCTCTGAATAGAGAGGGAGACCTTGTCTTTGGCGACGTTTGATCCTTGTGTTCCAATAGTTCTTGATCTCATTGTCTGTTCTCCCAGGCAACTATGTTGCAGCACCAACCAAAAGAAACAGGGTTCAAAATCTGGTTTTCTTTGTTATATTAGTGCTATTTTGGATGAAATTTAACTAAAGTTCTATATCATTTTAGCTAAATAATCTCTATTCATTTAGTAATAGTGCCATATATATTGAAACATGTTGCATCAAGGATCACTTCAACATGGCATGTCTAAATGCATATCATATATTATTAGTAAATGATGATAAAAATACGCACCAATCAAAATTAACACAGTTTTTATTTATTTTTTTCTGAAAAGACTAAAATTAAAACTCATCATGTTCGCAAGCACTAACAAACATGTCAATCTTTAAGATAGTATGTTAATTGAGACCTTATAATATTTTTATTGGAGCTTTAGTTTTTGAGTGATTAGATATATTTGCAGATACAATATATTCATGCAAATTTTTTTTCTGAAGCTGTGAAGAAAAGAAGATGAAGAAAGTGCATACCAGAGCAGCCATTCTGGCCCATTTGTTGCCAAATTGTGAATGAAGGTCAATAATGAGCTTCTCTTCCTCAGGAGAGAATGCACCCTTCTTCAAATTGGGCCTCAAATGGTTAGCCCACCTAAGCCTACAACTCTTCCCACACCTATTCAACCCTGTGTTCTTCTGCACTGCATTCCAATTCCCTTCACCATGTTTTGTCACATAATCTATCAGAACAGCATCTTCTGCAGTTGTCCAGGGACCCTTCTTCAGAGCCACCTCCTCCACATTGCCACCACCCTCACCGCCACGAAATTCATTGTCACCACCAATCATTACCAGCAACCCATTTTCACCATTGGCAACATCATTACTGCTTGCCATACCCTCCATCAAGCTCCAACTCCTTCCAAGGGCAATCAAATAAGTTATAGTTCAACTTCGCCCTCTTGCTATGTGTTTAGCCGCTGCAATTCTCTGTCCATAAGCCAAATGCTTAATTTATCTCCACGTGGTCTATGCATGCATGTTCTGAAATAAACTGTATAATAAGATGAGGTGTGTGTACAAAGGTTAATTCCTAAGTTCCAAATATACCACACTACAGAAAAAGTTACTATGTATATACCAAAGGGAAATATTTAGGTTTGAGAGAAAAAGAGAGGGTATGAAGTAGAAGTGGTGGTTTCTGGTGGCTGCGGCGGTGGCGGTGAAGGGTGGCAAAGGTTGTTGTTTTGGATGGTGGCAACAGAATCTTCTGGCATAAACTGAATGAGGGTGCTTTGTTTCCACAGTGGCTTTTGAAGGGGCCAATATTTAGAGGGTGTCCTAAAATTTAGGTTCCTAGAAACTCTCTGAGCCAATGGTTCTTCCTAGCCCTTGCTGTTATCTAAGCTTATAACAACTCAGTTTTTGCTGCTATGTGGAGATGGAACAGAAGGGACAAGCATTGAGGGAAATGGAAACATGTGGCATGAGTTGTGAGTGTAAATGCACACAGTAGTGTGTGTTGTTTCATCCTAGGTCTGAGTTGGAGTATGTTGATTATAGAAGCCTTTTGAACACGCCATGCATGGGAAATATGTGTTGTAATTGTTAATACTAGATTGTACAAATATTTATTCGTTATTTTTAATTAATTACAATTTAAATATGTAATAAAGATGTTAAAACTATTTTTTATTCATTTATGTCCCAGCCAGAATCATAACACTATGAAATTAATTTTAAATACTGTGAAAAAATCACCAATGTTTATTAAGAAATTATTAAAAAATATTGATTTACAAAATTTTAAATTGGAAATAGATGTAATTAACTAATTAATTTATAATTTACAAATATGCATTTTCCTCTAAAATCATTGAAAATTTAATTTAAATGAATAATTAATTTTTTTTATATATATACTTATCATATATTTTTAAAACTAATATTGGAGATCCCACATCGACTAAAGATAAAGACAATTCATTTGTATATAAATAGGTGCAATGAGCTGATTTTATGGGATTGAGTTAGATTTAAAGTACACTTCTTAATAACTAAATTTATCATTATCTATAACAATATTTGTATTCGTCATTTTTCATCCTTAGTAATTTTAAATTCACTTTGAGAGAATAAAAGGTAGTGGAAAGAAACTACCACTTACCACCTCTATCAAGAAGTTGATACACCTTTTTTCTTATTACAATTAACATCAAATGAGATATCCCATTCTGTATTTTTCTAAATTAAAACAATATATAAATGACTAGTCTTATTGTATATTTATATACATTATATATTTGTTATAACAAAATTATAAAGTAAAAAAAAAAATCATGCATATATATATATATATATATATATATATATATATATTATTGAATATATCTAAAAATTTAAAAAAAAATAAAAAATTAAATTTTAACTTATTAAAATAAAATAACGTGATATTAATACGAACATACCGGCATTGTTGCGTTTGGACCTTTTCTAGTTATTATTATACAAATTATTCTAAAAAGAAAAAAAAATAATAGTATGATATTTCCCTAACAGGTTTTTGGCGTAGACAAATTTATCCTTATTTTATTTTATTTTGAATATTTTAATAATTTTCTATTTTTTAGGTATTTATCAAATAAATAATTATTCTTATAATTAATTAAAAACTATTTTTTTATTCTATTTTTAAAACTAATATATTGTCATTTCGTAAGTAAATAGTTATCAATTTTAAATTTTAAATCTGAAATAGTTTATCAAATGTGGGACGGAACAGTTTATTAGATTTTGAACAATTCGTATTATGTATAATATGAAAATTATAGTTTCATCTCTTTTTATCATTTAATTTAATTCTTATCAATTTAATTTTTTATTTCTTCTTTACAAAAGAATATGAATATAATAATAACAAAAATAAAAAATACGAATATATCAACACAACATGTGTTTACACTAATTAATATATATATATATATATATATATATATATATATATATATATATAAACTTGATAATAGTGGTCTTTAGAAATATATATTTATTTGATAAAACATATTTTCTTAATGATAAAGTTTATTATTTTATTAACTCATACATATATCTTGAAATCATTCTATAAAATATGTTCTTATTTTTATTATCATTATAATTAAAAAATTAATTAATCAAAATAAAGACTTTAAAACTACATTATTATAATTTATATATTTAGTAACATCCCAAAACTACATTTAACTATTATAATACAAGTTCTATATGTTTATATACAAGCTTAGAGTTTTTCAAAACATTCATAAACCCTCAAGAACATCTGATGTAACAGCGTGTTTTTTTTAAACCAACAGAAACATTCTTCCCACCACAGTACCCTTTTTCTTTTGATTTTTCTTCTTTCTCTCTCTCCATATTCTCTTCTCTCCCTCTCTCCTAATTTTCTCTCCCAAACTTCATCTATTTTAGAATCTGATCATACCATGCTGTAGCTGAGGAGTTAAGGAACATTTTTACCCGATCAGATTTTTAAACAGAGTAAGTTCATTTTTACTCTAAATATCCTTTGTTCTCTGTTTTTTCTTAGGATTTAATCATCAATCTTGGTGGGGTCAGTTGAGAAGTTTAATCCTCTCAACTTATTCTACTATATACTGAATTTTTGTTCTGTTTGGATAACTTGCATTAGGCCCATAAATCTTTAAGCTTATCCAGACTGTGGGGATGATGACTTTTTACGGCAAGTGCACCGCGTTTGTCAAAAGTAATAATTGTCCCTAGGGACGGATATCGATCCCACAAAGAACAGTGAATCATCGAGTACAATATTCGCTAAATATAACAACAGAACAATAAAAAAGAGTGTGAAGTGATTATGTTGGCAC
>Ga0123342_1007962_pt1 | contig 13665 bp, 8 predicted proteins | sample Turbeawhitnodule_FD_89960 | JGI IMG/M metagenome (GOLD analysis project Ga0123342, IMG submission 89960) | Root nodule microbial communities of legume samples collected from Mexico - Turtle bean Mexico white nodule | ecosystem: Host-associated > Plants > Roots > Nodule | place: Mexico: Nepantla...
CAACCAGGAAGCTATGAGTGTGGCTATTACATTATGCAATGGATGATTACCATTATAAGACTAGGTGTTAAAACTGGTTGGAAAGAGGTAATAACATGATATGTTAAATCATTTTTATAATTCCTGAATATATATATATATATATATATATCTAAAAACTAATTTATGTCAACTATATTTTGCAATGCAGTTATTCACAGAAGAAACACCAATGAATTCGGAAGCCATTTCATATGTCAGAGATTCTTGGTCCACATATTTCATAAATTTTTATAACTCTAGGATAGCTGATCAATAGTGTAGGTTTTATTATGTAACTTGATTACTTGTAATGTACATTTTGATTCTCTCAATTTATCTCTATATTTTTGTATTTGTCTGGCTGGGTACATTTTGATCATTATGCAGGTTAATTTATATAGTTTAGGGACAATACAAATTGCACTGGAAAAAAAAACACTATTTACAAGTGCGGTTATTTACCAAAGCCGCATTTGTAAATAAAAAAACATGATTTATAAATGCGGCTATTACCAAAGCCGCATTTGTAAATGTGATTTACGAATGCGGCTATTACCAAAGCCGCATTGGTAAATGTGATTTACGAATGCGGCTATTAACAAAGCCGCATTTGTAAACCTTAAACCCCTAAACCCCTCACCTCATTCAGAAGAATATACAAATGCGGTTATTTCGAAATAACCGCATTCGTAAATCACATTTACAAATGCAGATATATAGCCGCATTTGTATCTCTCTAATTTACGAATGCGTTCTGATCAAATGTGGCTCTATAGCCGCATTTGTAAATGGAAAATAGCCGCATTTGATTAGCATTTCTGCACTAATGGATGGAAAAAAGCGCACGCAGAAGCAACACACATAATCACGAATCAACTACAGAAAATAAACAACACAGGATTTAACATGATTCGGTCGCCAACTGCAACCTACATCCACACAGGCAACTATTAGGTTTTATTTCTATCCTGTTGCACACCAATTACAAGTACAATTATCTCTTTAAATAAAAATTATAAAGGGGACACAATGATTAAGCCCACTCACTAAACATGGTGTCTAGTCAGCCCAACCCAATTGGTCCTGGCTTCATATCCAACAATCTCCCACTTGAAGCCACGAAACAATGTTCACCTACGCTTCAACTGTGACATGTACTTATGTAGTCTGTCGACGGAACTCACTGTTCCACCTCTAGTTGCCACCAGCCTTCTTAATCATCTTGAAGACTTCGTTGAAACTCCCTTGAGTTTCAACATGTTTGTCATGACTGAAACTGTCACTGACCCGTCCTCTGTTCCTACCAGCTCCCACTTACACGAACTGTCAGATCCTGGAATAGCCTGAGAACAAACATACTCTATACTCAACAAGAAATTTTCTGAAAATGTTTCAACAACTGGAATACTAGTTCTTCTAACCCACTGTCGTCTAGGAACCTCAGCTGAAGCACGACCCGTGCTCTCACTGCCATAAGTACCTCTGACTGGTCTAGGTTTCTCTCTTGTAAAGATAACCCTCTTCTACCCACGAGATTCTGTGAACCGGACTTTGTTTATCTTTCGAACTGGGATTGTCACTCCTTAGACGGTAACCTAACCATATACAACAAACCTTTCTTTCTTCCGCGGGCCATGACAAGATTTCCCTTGACAACCTTCCACTGTTGATTTCCGAACTTCACATCATGTCCCTATTTGTCCAGCTGTCTAACAGAAATCAAACTTTTCGTCAAGATTTGAACAACTCTGATATCCTTCAAAGTCCAGAAACCGACTAGCGTCTTCAACACTATGTCACCCATGCCCGTAACATCAAGAGTTATGTTTTCTGCTAGTCTTACCTTTCCAAAGTCTCCAATAACTAGATTCTGCAATGCTTCACTGTTGTGGGTAGTATGAAATGAAGCACCAAAATCCATGACCTAGGAATCCACACTGCTATCCGCGCAACAGACTAAGAAGTCCTCGTTTGTGAAATCTTCTGCAATGTTGACTTGTTCATCATTTGGGCATTGATTCCTGAAATGTCCCACCTCCTTGTAGTTCCAACATGTTGCACTTGAGCAATCCCGAGTTTTGACTGACTCCTTCTTTTATTCTTGCTCCCACTATCTCTGATATTTTTCTTACCTCTGATGACATATAGCGATTCACTAGATAATTTCCCAGAACTCCTTCTTCGGACATCCTCGCCAATAATGAGATCACGAATCTTCTCAAAAGTGAGTCCATCGGATCCCGCTGAACTGGTAACTACTGTAACCGTTTCGGACCAACTGTCAGGCAAAGACAATAGCAGTAGTAAAGCTTGAACTTCATCATCAAACTTAATGTCCACTGACGTAAGTCTGGCTAAGATCGAATATTGTTGTGCTCAATAATTGAATTTTCATAACTCTATGTCTCAGCGAAAAGCAGCCACACCCTGCGCCAGCACCGCACTATCACTGCTGCACCAACAAAAAAATGCACGCGCCACCCTGTGTCTTCCGTCACTGCCATCGCGTTGCACCTCTGTGCCGTCTCACTCACCGCAAGCACATGCACCTGTTCTTCATGAACACGATCTACCACTGCACTGGCGCACTCCGCCTCACTGCCTGGACATGACCCTACTGCGAGCAAGCCACCTGCACAACGTCGCAAGCCGCCGCCACTCCTGTCGCGATCCACACCACTGCACGTCGCACCGCCTGCAGCGAGTCGCATGTCTGGGTTGTTGCGAATCTTGGGTCGCAGTGAAACCCTAGCTTTGGGACACCGTTGCAGCCTTTGCGAAACCCTAGCTTTGGGACGCTACTGCAGCCCATGCGAAACCCTAGCTTTGGGTCGTTGCTGCAGCCGCAATTTTCACGTCTCGAGTTGATTAATTTCTGCTGATCGGATCTCTAGTGTGTAAACGAACCAAGCTCTGATGCCACTTGATGGGAAAAAACACACGTAGAAGCAACACACATAATCACAAATCAACTACAAAAAATAAACAACACAGGATTTAATGTGGTTCGGTAGCCAATTACAACCTACATCCACATGGGTAACTATTAGGTTTTATTTCTGTCTTGTTGCACACCAATTACAAATACAATGATCTCTTTAAATAAAAATTATAAAGGGAACCTAATGATTAAGCTCACTCACTAAACATGGTGTTTAGTCAGACTAACTCAATTGGTCCTGACTTCATATCCAACAGGGAGTCTACAGGTCATGGTCTCCATAACTATAAGTCCAAAAGCTTCTTCTTTATCGATTTACTTCTTTACATTAATATAACCAACTACTATAACAAGGATGACCAATTCTCTCAATTTGTTGTTGTTAGCAAAGCATTTAATCCTAAATCCTAAACAAAAATGTAATAATCACACTGTTCTCAAAGACTTATCTGAGATTTAATGTGGTCCCGTAATGATTGGGTAACATAATTGGCAAGCTTTTCGTAATGATTGGGATCTCATAATATTTTAGAAGATAAAATTATGCTGAACTAGTGATTTACTATTAAGCATGAATTTGAGCTCCAGATCCATCCAGGAATTTTGAACATCCATCCAAATTTCATCTACGATGAACTTATTCCCGTGCAAAAATCATGTGAGAAACAATTTTTAAAGAAACACTTTAGCAATTTTATTTTTTTAAAGAAACACTTTTAGCAATTGTGCTCCAATAAAAAAGGTGAAAGGAAGTTTCGACCTGAGAAAGAATGATTGGACCACCCTGAGACTGAAATAAATATAACCAATCATTAAGTCTTTCTCCTTTTGTTTAGTGCTTTCAGCATCGCACTAACATGTTCTTAATTACTTATAGTTTTTTTTGGTATAGAGAAAGAAAAAAAGGCTAGTCAAAAACCTAACACCGACCAGTGTCAAGAGCAAAGATTGGATACCCTTCAGGACATCAGTTTAAGTACAACATAAGATCCTAAATGCAATGATGGTCCATTCTGAAGTTTGGTCTCAGGTGGTCTCAGGATGCAGTTTATTTTATGCAGTTTTGTTTTGCATCAGTTGACTTATTTATTAAAGTTGTTTAAACTAAACTACTATTGTTTGATAAAATTTGCAACTATAACAAAGCATGTGATATTATTTATATAAGTAATATTTTGTAAAAAAAATATTATTTACCTTAGAAAAATTAATATTTAAAGTCATAATATAAAATTGATTGTAAGAGTTTGAAAAGTAAGTTAAACATTAAAATTAAAGTAAGTTAAACTTATTACTTATAAAATAAAAATAAACTAGGTATGACTTGTCTTTTCAAGTTATTCAGTTCAATATATTTAAAAAAATAGCAGTACTAAACGAGACAACGCGTCTAACATTCCCTGCTACTTGTCAGAGCGTGTGCGATTACTTTTGTCAAATCCCAAATACATAATAAAATCAAATTCTTATTGTGCAGAAGAGAAACTTCTTCGCGAAGAAAAAGAATTTTTTTATTTTGCAGAAGAGAAATACAAAAAATAAAACAATAAATTATAAAAATATGAGAAACGAAAACAGTTATACATTTAAAACTTCTTTCTAGAAAAATTTGGAAAGAAAGTTATATATATATATATATATATATATTATTAAAAAAATAATAAAATAGAAACTAATTTTAGAAAAAAATAATAATTAGTTGTTATAATGACAAAATTAGAGAATATTTTAAAAATTAAAAAAAAAATTTATAAATTAGTTTTTATTATTGTTAAATGATTTTTAAATTGTTGCTTAATTAACTCTCAAAATTTTTGTTACCAAATTTAAAATCTAAATAATTGATAGTTAACCATAAGAATTAATTATTTTTCTTATTTTTTTTTATAAAATTGATTTCTATTTCATGATTTTCTGTAGTGTATATATATAATAATTATTTATAATTTATTTTATTACTCTTTTATTTTGAACTCTAATTATTATTATTTTTATTTAAAATAGAATTACAATTCAAATAGAAAATATATAATTAAAATTATAAAATTATTACAAAATAACATAATTAATCATATTATGTATAATAAATTATAAATATAAATAATAATAAATATATTTTCTAAACCCTAAACAAAACAATTCTATAATTATTATATTAATATAAAAAATAAAATAAAAATAACAATGTTATTTAAAATAAAAATAATTATTTATTTAAATATTTATAATTATAAATATTTATAATTTATGTTTTAGATTAGACAATTTTATTAGTTAGAAGGTCTCTGTTACCAATGTTACATTGTTCAAAATGTTTAAAGTAATCAATTTCATTTTTCATGTGATAAATAAATTTTACACGTGATAAACAAACTCAATTCACTTTATTTATCATCCTCCATGATCATTATGCAAAAACTTACACTTGGTCACGACATCCTAAACCATTTTTGTGATTGATCAACACATTAACCTCAACCATACTTCACTCATATTGGCTAGTACTTCAATAAATGAAACCATTGATACTAAAACTAATCACAATCTACATTTAAGCATACAAAAAAGCATTTAAAATGAAATTATAACAATACTGAGAAGAAAGTCCAATTCAAAAGTATGTCTTTGATAAATATTTATTTTATTTAACAACATATTTGATTAGACTAAATTGAAATTGTAAGAATATGATAATAGATAGATAACACTTACTAAGTTGAAAGAATATTATTATAATTATTATTAATATTATTAATCTTAACATTATTATTAATCTTAGTATTAATATTAATATTAAAATTAAATTAATATTAATTATTAAAATTATTATTAATATTAACATTATTATGATTATTATTACTATTAGTAATAATAATTTTAATAATAATAATCAATAAGAATAATAATAATAATAAGAAACTAAAACAAGACACAAAAATTACTATTAATAATAATAATTAATATGAATAATATTAATATTAATAAAAAGAAGAAACTAAAACAAAACACAAAATTAACCTAGAAGAAAAATAAACTTGCACATGAATAAATTTTACAGCTATTATAAAAAGTTTAAAGAAAAAAACTAACAAATGAAATAAAAAAGCCGTAAAACAGAAGTTGCAGACAAAAAGTTAGAAAGAGTGTATGCTGGGCACATATTATATCGTTGGATCCAAAAATAGGAGTACTCAACGCGTCTGACATTCCCTGCTGCTTGTCAGAGCGTGTGCGGTGACTTTTGTCAAATCCCCCAAAGTAATACATAATAAAATCAAACTCTTATTGTTCAAAAGAGAAACTTCTGGGCGAAGAAAAAGAATATTTTTTTTTTTTTAGAAGAGAAATACGAAAAATAAAATAATAAATTATAAAAATATGAAAAACGAAAATAGTTATACATTTAATTTTTTTTTTTCATAAAAAAAATAATTAATTGTTATATTGATTAAATTAGATATCATTTAAAAATGATTTATAAATTAATTTTTATTAAATAATTTTTAAATTGATATTTAATTTTTGTTATCAAATTTAGGTAATTAACTATACTAACTAATTATTTTTTATTTTTAAAATTATTTTATATTTTATATTTTTTTTTTTGTAGTGTATAATTAATTATTTATAATTTACTTGATTATTTTTATTTTAAACTCTAATTATTATTATTTTTATTTAAAATAGAATTACAATTCAAATGTAAAATTTTTAATCAAAATTATAAAAAAATAATTATTACAAAATTACATAATTAATAATATTATATATAATAAATTATAAATATAAATAATAATAAATATATTTTTAATAATAAACAAAACAATTCTATAATTATTATATTAATACAAATAAATAAATAAAATAACAATGTTATTTAAAATACAAATAATTTTTTATTTAAATATTTATAACTATAAATATTTAAATAATTTTTATCAAATTTTACATCATTTTGTATTTTTTTTAAAGTTAGCTCTAATACATTATCAGAAATAATATTTCAATCACTGAAAATAATTAATTTAAAAATAAATAAATCAAAGTAATTTTTTTAACAATTTTTAAATATAAGAATATATTTGTAAATTTACATTTTTATCAATTAAAAAATATATAATTTAAATCACAATCATCACCATCATTCACAAATTTTCATAAACTTTCTCTAAACTTTTTACTTTATTTACCTTAATTCAAATAACCTCAATTTTTTTATACTTTCTTTTCAAATCATCTCAAATTCACTCTCTCAAATCCACTCTCTAATCCAAACAAATTTTAAAATTATGTAATAGGTTTTCAGTCTTTTCATCATTGAGAGTTTTAAGGTGTCAATCATTGTATCATTGTATCTCTCTATAAGTTTTTCTGTAAGTTTTTTCTTATAATAGGTTTCAAAAACATTTTAACTTTCCACTCTTTCCTTGATTGTAACATCCCTATTTTTATCCACATTTGATAATATATTATGCATGCAATATCTAATTAACATATAAACATATAATACTTTCTCATTTTGTATCTCAAAATATATCCCTCTTTCTAGGGATTTTAATATATACACACAAAAGTTTAAGAAAAAACAAAAACATCCAAAATAAAGCATCTCATCCTCTGTCTGATTACTGATCAGCTCTATTACCTACAACATCATCTACTCCCGTGTAAATTAACATGATCATCACATATTAAAGAAAACAAATACAAAACAAAGCACAAGGTAAACTAGCTATTTTTAAAAGTTCAAATATAAAACTTTAAATATCAACATAAACCATCACTATTCACACATTTTCACAATTTCATCAAGTGTCTATCACGTTCATCATCCGCATTACTTCTGTCAGATTTCTACTGACTACTTAGATACTTAACTCTACTTTCAGAAGACTTGTGTATTGAAATTAGAATCTTGAGACCTGTGTTGAACCTTGAAACTTTGATGATTCCAAATCCAAAAAGATTGCTTAAAGCTGGGTTGTTGCTTGTAGGGCTTTTGTTCTGTGTATTTAGAATTTGTTAATTCACTCTTAGTCCAATCCAAAGTTAAAACAATCAAGATCTTTTAAAGAAAATTGTTTTTCAAAGTAAGTGAAAAACAAGCTGTTGTTTCTTTCAATCTATTGTTTTACACTTGGAATTTTGAAAATGATTTTAAAAAGCTAAAATTAGCTGACTTTACAATTCAAAGCCAAATCAATCAATTGAATCGAAGTTTCAATCAATTATTTTTTGTAAAACATAACAAATTCTGTTTTAACTGTCAAAACTGTTTTGGCTTGATGTGCATCTGTTTTGGGCTTTGTTTAACTGAACCAAACGACTATTTTTGTGGCTTTAAAATTGATTTTTATATCTCTAAAAGGAGAGAATCAGATTACAGAAATGAGTTTCAGAATTTTTCAAAAAGATTGCAAGATTGCTATATGCTTTGCCTTGGTCAAAAGAGTGAAATAGGAGTTGTGTTTTTCCTTCATGTTTCAGGTGTAACCTTTCCTATTCATTCTTGTATTTCTGTCTACGTTTAAATACTGTAAAGTGTTTTGTATTTTAAGTCAGAGGGTGTTCTGACTATGTGTGGTGGTGGTGCATCAAAAAGGGTGTGTAGTCTTGAAGGTATCAAGATAGGCTATTTGATGTGTTTGTTTTTGTAATTTGTTGTTAATTACCTAGTGGATTATCCAGAGGTTGTTCTAGGACTGGATGTAGCTCAGGTTATGAGTGAACCAATATAAAATCATTGTGTGTAAATCTCTCTCTCCCTCATTGGTTTTTAAATTTGTTTAAAATCTGTTTTTGTTGATGTGTTGATTAGAACAATCGATTGATTCGCAGAAACGAACGATTGATTTTTCTGAATTAGTTTAGATACATTATGTTTCTTGGCTGATCTGATTGCTTTATCTGTAATTCAGCATTTACTTTCATTCTTATCCAGTATTTATGAAAATCTTTCAATAAACAATTCACCCCCTCTTGTTTAAAGGCCTACATTTCTAACAACCTGCACCTATCATACTACTAGCTTTGAATCCACACAGCCATGTACATAAACATCTCAATATTTCATCATCTCATCAACTCATATGACATGGTAAATTCATATGACTTGAAAAACCAAATTATATTTCAAACCGCAGACAAAGTCATATGAACCTCCATCGACTCTCACCAACTGAATAACTTCATCTATGTGAATCTATTATATCAGTAGAGTCAGAATGTTTCATTATAGGCCTAACAAATCAATACACTTTAACAAAATCTCAACACGGTATTTCCTTTCCTGAAAATACTATGTCTTGATCACACTTTGACCTCATTACATACATCATTTAACACATCAATACACACACCATTCAATCACATCATATTTTTAACTTATTAAACAATCCAAATATATCTCAAAATTCACTTAAACACATAACAAAGTTCCAAATATATGTTTCTAAATCATTCATCATGTATAATCAAACAACCACTTCTCATCAAACATCTCATTTAAGTAATTCAACAAAATATTCAAAACAATTCAACTCATTTATATTATCTTTCAAACATTTTTAATTCTCAATCACAAACACTTTCAACAAATTATTCACCTTAAAATTAATATAAAATATTCAAAATCAACCATTTCAGTCAATATATTATTTTACTCTTCAAAAGATACAATCCTGCAAACAAAAATTGGAACTAGTGACCACGTCACCCCTACATCCACATCTTCTAACCTAGGGTTCTATTGAAAAGAATAAGACTAGCTTCCCTTATTTGAACTTGAGTAGATGCTCCCTAAGAGCTCCAACTACCAAAAGCTCAATGGTAGCCTAACCTGCACCACAGAGTCCTGATAAAAAATCTAACGATACCACCAGGACCCTGAGCTAACAAAGACTATTTTTGAAGATAAAAGCCTCACAAGCAAGCTTAAACTAAAGACAAACCTAACCAGATCAATACTAACTCAAAGGAAAAGGAGCCAAGAATGAACTTACTCAATATGAGATTTTGATTGGACAAACTTGTAGAGTTCACTGCCAGGAAACCAATGGCAGACTCTGATCGTTAAAGTGATAAGCGAGGAGATCAAAATCTCAGAGAGAAGGGAGAGGAAAGGAAAAAGGAATAAAAATGGACTTACTCTATCAGAGGTTATGATCAGGTCGTCTTGTAGTCTTTGCTGCTAGGAGTCTAATGGCATACTCCGATCGTCAAACTGATGAGCGAGGAGGTCAGATCTTAGAGAGAAAGCAAAGGAAAAAAATGGAGTTTTTAGAGAGATGATGGTTATTTTAAAATGAAACTTGAATAATTGAATTTCTATTTATATGTTTTTTTAAATTTCATAATAAAATATTCATGTATCATTTTAATTATACCACTTTTACTCTAAAACTAATTTTCTCGGTCCTTACATTCTCCCCAACAAGAAAAATTTTGGTCCTCGAAAATTGATTTGCGATAAAGAGATAGGGATAGGTTTCTCTCATGGTTTCTTCTACTTTCCAATCTGAATCACCAAACCTGTCAACTCGTACTACCTTCACCATACTGAAAGTCTTGCCTCTAAGCTGTGTACTCTGATGATCTTCAATATTAATTGGTTTTACTTTTAAAAAAATGTTATCCTTGATTTGCACATTATGCATTTACTAGGTTCTTGGATATACTTCCATAGCTGAGACACACGAAAGAAATTATGTAGGTTTAGGATTTGATAAGGTCCAACAAACTTCATCGATAACTTCTTCGTGATAGCTCGTCCTACACCCTTGGTAGGTGATACTCTCGGTAACACATGGTCTCCAACTATAAACTCCAAAGGCTTCCTCCTTTGATCTGCATATGATTTCTGCCTACTCTGAGAAGCTTTCTTTTTGTCTTGTATCTGCTTCACCTTCTCAGTGGTTTGTTGAAGTAACTCTGGCCCAACCAATACTGGTATGATAACTATTATTATAAGTGAATTCCACTAGAGGCAACATCTCATCACAACTTCTCAGATGATTCAATACATATGTCCTCAACAAATCTTCTAAGGATTGGATTGTTCTCTCAGACTGCCCATCTATTTGAGGATGATATGCAAAGCTCCTACTAAGCTATTTATTTTCTCATGTCGGACAACCAAAAGGACTACTTTAGATCTTGGTACATCTTATTCATACTGACATGTAGACTAAGATGACTTTTATGACCCTATTTTAGTATCATTGTCTTCCTCTTTCATTTGTAGGTATGCAAATTTTGCCTTTGAATTTCAAGATCCCATCTTCTTCCATCACAAAGTTCTTAGCTTGATTTGTATCTAGTAACTCCACTGTATGCTTCTGACTAGAATCCTCTAACTGTTTTTCCATGATCATTCCAAGGAAATCATTCGTTATAATTAACTTACTACAACTAATATGATCAACATGGAATTGTACTCCTATATTCAAATTTCTTAACTACTCAATCAACTTCTTCTCTTCAATCATTATGACTGACACTTCTATAGACTTCCTGCTTAGAGCATCTGTAACTACATTAACCTTCCCGGGTTGATACGCCTGTTGGAAATCATAATCTTTCATAAACTCCACAACTGCCAACTCTAAGTCATGAGTAAGATAATTTCTCTCATGAACTTTGAGTTGCCTTGAAGCATATCCAACTACTTTCTTCTTTTGCATCAAGACACAACCTAATCCCAGATGTGAATTGTTCCTGCCGGTTGACCAAAAACATCTTCGTGCGTCTACGTCGCTCTCACGCCCAGAATCCCTGCGCTCGCACGTGCTTTCCCTTCGATTGAATGCCTGAAAACACAAAGACAAAGGGCGCCCTAGAGGTCGTTTGCACTCCGATGCTCAAGTCAATCTTAGGGCTAGGAAACACTAAAACTGTTTAACGTAAGACTGTGTATGTTCAACGGCGCAAATGAATACCGTACCTTACTAAGTTTGTTACTTCCCTTTATATAGCCTAGGGTTTCCACTGTTTCCGTTACCCAAAATAGGCTTCCTGAGGGGGTGGGCCCCAATGCCGCTATTACCTACTCTTAGGATAACCTAGCACGTGGGGTTCCCTCACTGGAGTGCAACCTCTAACGGGATGACCACCTGGATGCCTCCTCGCGCACCTGATTGCTGGGGTTCTCCGTCCTGGGAGCGCCCTAGCTGTTCACGTGCCACGCATGCAGCTCACCCCTGAAACGCGACCCTCACAGGTCGTACCTTTTCCAGTGGCTCTATACTTGTGTTACGCCTGAACGCGTCATCCACACCACACACATGGGCTCTCGTGACCTAGGTTTCTCCCTAACTGATAATTGGTGCGTGGTCTGGGATCCACCTCTCATGGCCTAGCTCTGCTGTTCGAGTCACCGATGTCCGACCTCTCTACACTGCCTAGTGACACATCGGTACATCCTGGCGGCCGAAGTCTGACCACTCTTCGGTGCCTTGGCGCACGTGCCTCGCGAGAACCCACCTGATCGTGGGACCCAGCTTGCGTGGCCCCTTCACTGCTAGTGGTCAACGACGCCCGAGGACTGGTTGGTACACAAGCCCCCAGTCTCGAGCTGTAACTTGTTCAACGAAGAGATTAAGTCCTTGCCTATGAGAACCGCTCTTCTACCTTACTCGATTGTTCACTTGTGCTGACCCTGCCCTTGCTGTATTAAGCTAAAGGAGGGCTTAACCGTGAAATGGGTTGTTCAGCCTTGGCTTTACCGCTCTCGAGACTTCTAACCCAAGGGACAACTTACAACTGACCTCAGCTTCGCTCAAAGGCGAGGAGGATTTATCTGGTGAACTATTTCGTTTAACCTTGGCGCTCTCACTCGAGGGTGGAGGTGTTCTCTACGAACCTACCTTTAGCACTCTCGAGACTTCTAACGCAAGGAAAACAAGTTCTTAACTGACCTCAGCTTCGCTCAAGGGCGAGGAGGATTTATTTGGTGAACTATTTCGTTCAACCTTGGCGCTCTCACTCGAGGGGGGAGGTGTTCTCCACGAACTTACCTTTACCACTCTCGAGACTTCTAACGCAAGGAAAAAAAGTTCTTAACTGACCTCAGCTTCGCTCAAGGGTGAAGAGGATTTATCTGGTGAGCTATTTCGTTCAACCTTGGCGTTCTCACTCGAGGGGGGACGTGTTCTCCACGAACCTACCTTTACCACTCTCGAGACTTTAAACGCAAGGAAAACAAGTTCTTAACTGAATTGTACAAAACTCGAGAAAATATTCGATCAAAATTTATTGGGTGACCTCATAAAAAAACCCTTATAAGGGAAAAAGACTGTCCCCTAACACGATGTACAATGTTATTGTTTAACTGGAATAGAACTTGAGGTCGACCGCATTCCATATGCAAGGAATCGCGTCTCCTTCCAGCGTCTCAAGTCTGCATGTTCCGTCCCGAAGGACCTTTGTCACTCTGAGCTTGCTTCCTAACTGACATGGGATCGCCAGGGGTGCCTTCTCCAATGCCTGGTACCTTAACTCAGGTTTTGGCCATGCTTTACTCGCGAAACATATGAGATTCTGAAACTGGTCCTGTTCCTAAACTAGGACAGTGATATGATTCTAATAGCAAGATATAGATGATTCTTTGACATTTTATGGAATCAACTTGAGTTGGAGAATGAATAGGCACTTTTATAGAAATGGATCAATGTTCTATGTTTCAAGAACTCACCAAAACTTGCACC
>Ga0123342_1007963_pt1 | contig 13664 bp, 2 predicted proteins | sample Turbeawhitnodule_FD_89960 | JGI IMG/M metagenome (GOLD analysis project Ga0123342, IMG submission 89960) | Root nodule microbial communities of legume samples collected from Mexico - Turtle bean Mexico white nodule | ecosystem: Host-associated > Plants > Roots > Nodule | place: Mexico: Nepantla...
TTCTTTCCCAACCAAAAAAAAGAGTTTTTTTTGTATATGGGTTTGGATACCCCTAAAAAAACCCCTTTAATTTCTTTTATTAATTTCTAAAAAAAAAAAAAAAAAAAAAACATCTCAAACCACTATATGTATGAAACACATTTTAAGTTTGATTTCGTCGCCACAAGATTGATTGTCCAAGTTTTACGTTAAAGTTGGCCGAAATCGCTCCTTTTTCCTCAGTCAAAAAAAGAAATGTCTTATCAGAAGTTTATCAATTACTAGTAGCCAGCAGCAGCCGAAATTTAACAAGGTTAATAAATTTTGCAGGTTCGACTATATAAGAGGAAATAAGGAACCAATTAGGAGGTAAAGCGAGTGAAACTTCGTGTATAAATAAAATAAATTTATATATTTTTTAAGCCATTCTCCATTACATTAATGTTTAATAATTGAAAGTTCTTGTAAGCTAAAAGTTAATCAAATTAAGTCACATTGGAATTTGATATGCACGCATAATAGTTGTGAATTTGTGTTTCTAGCCACGATAAACATATACATTATAATTCAAATTTAAGCTTTTATTATTAAGACTGATGGATGCAGAGTAATCAAGCATAGAGAAGTAGTCACAAGTAAAGACTCGCTGAAGCAAAACAGCTAAATTCATGTTTATGTATGATATTGAGAGCATAATTACGTAGCTAGAAATTCTTCTACACTGACAAGAAAAACCCTTTCTCTTATATATTACCCACTGTTCATTTTAATCAATAAATTCTATGCCGAAAATGGCTTTGTTTGAATTTCTTTAAGAAATATATTAAACAAATCTCACAAGACACCGATAATAGCTATTTTATTAGGGTGCATCTTCTTATGATTTTTAATGTAACTTTAGCACCATCTACAACCGGAAAATATTTATTAATTCATATATCTAACAAGACCCGTAATTTTCTTAAAATCCTAAACTATACTTATACATACATACAATGTTATCGTAACTCGTTAAACTAAGTAGAAGCCAACTAAGAAGTTGAAATGGGTGGTTAAGAAGTTGGAAGTTATTGCTTCGTGTTTAACAATTAAGTCCCTTGAAACACGAGGCTAGCTAGTGCACATGCCTGCTTCAAATCTGAATCCCTCAAATTAAAAGAAGAAAACAACAACTAAGCAACTCAAGACATTACATATCAGTCATATATCATATACATGGCTCCACAAAAGAGAAGGATCTCAGGGGAAAACTCAAAACCAGTGAGACTTAAACTAAAAAAATTTAACGACTACAACAACAACACACATCCTTCGTAACAGGAAAAAAAACAGCAAATGTAAAACAGCATATAAATTTATGTTAATACATGAAATGGCTGACCTGAATTGAACCAAACACATCTTCATCCATTGGCAACATCTAATGATATATCAAATAATCTGACATTAGATTAAGATGTCACAGACGCCACCAAAGGTCGAAAACGACTCCGTTTAGGAGTGATCAAAATGGTGAACGAGAAGCTGAGTTTCCCGTCCAACCATCCACCGGGAACTGAACATTCATGGGCAAACTGAAGAAAGGGAGTCCCGAAGAAGGATCAGGAAAAGGGTTATTGTTAATAATATTATTATTACTATTATTTCCCACACCAGCACCACCAGATATCTGAACCTGTTCCTCTTCTTCTTCTTCTAAGGGTAACCGTTCATAAGCCACGTTGGTGAACGACGCTGCCATCACAATCACAGGTCCCGCCGCGGTCAACTCTCCCACCACACTCCCACCCACCACCTGTCCCTGGCCTCCAGCCAGGTAAACGCTCAGGCTTGTGGCGCCCGGTGGCGCCGGCGGAGGAAGGAACGATCCCGTCAGGGACAGTATCTCGAACCTCCCGTGAAGAGTCACCACCGCCCCCGACGCCGCCGGCTGCCGCAGGCTCACATTTGTCACGGTGCCGCTGCCGCTCAAGATACAGATCCCGCGCTGCCGCCGCCGCGCGTAGCTGGCAACGCTGTCGAACACGTCGCAGCCGCTGCCCACCTCGAGGATGTGCGCGCGGAGCGTGTTGGCGCTCTCCCTGGTGATGATCACAGGCGGCTTGGGCTTGTTTTTCGACCCCTGCGGCCGCCCTCTTGGCCGCCGCCCGCCCACGTCGCCGGGGCTGCCTTGTTGCGCCCCATCTTCAGTCGAGAAAGGGTCCGACTGTTTGGCGTCTTCCTCGGATTCTTGCTGGTGGTGGTGATGGTGGTTGAAGTCTGGTCTTTGGAGACTTTGAACGAAGCGCGAAGCCGTGCCTAAATCCAAACCAGCCATAGACATATTCACATGAAAGGAAGAGAGAGGTATTCAATTTTTATTGAAAGAAAAGGAAAAAAATAAAATATGGTAGTTTATTGTTTTGGATTGTTGATATAAATAAATAGTAATACTAGGAGGGTGTTCTCTTTTAAAACTGTTGTTTTTCACTTGCTTTTGTTTATGGTTATTTTAAGGGAAGAGGTATAAATAAGATATATGGATGAAAGTGAAGGAGGTTGAGGTAGCTTGTGTTGTGATTAGTTGAATTGATAAATAGGGAAGACAAAGAGAGTGATGAAGGAGGATGGAGTGCAGGGAAAGAAAAGGAAGATGAGAGGAAGAAGAAGAAGAACCAACCCAAGGTAGAGAGAGAAGGACACAGATACCAAAATCGCAGTCATTTGTTTGGACAACAAAAAGTTCAAAAGAATGGACGTAAAATAATACTAATAATTGGGTCAGAATTTCAATCTTTGATACTCTTCCTTATGGTGGCATGAGAAGAATAGGTTGCAAGTGATCGTCACTCCTATTCCCGGAGCGTGGGTGCTACGCGATGGATCCTAAATTCATTATTGGATAATTTAATGTCATTAACTTAACTACAATTAATTATTCAACTAATGGATTTTGCTAGATAGATAGATACCAATTACCCAAGTATTCAATCCCAAGCTTGGTGTGTGTTGCAGTTTTCTCTGTGACAAAACAATGGTTGTAATGAAAATAACAAAATTTGGCATAGAAAAGAAAAAGAGAAGAATATTAAATGAATAGAATTTGTGGATGGGGTTAGCCTGAGAACAGTTTTGCACGAATTTGGGGAAGGTGTCTTTGGGAGGTTGACATCAACCATGGTTTATGTAATTTAAGTTGACCATATAGATTGATTGGGTTTACTTAACTTGAATTACTAACTCTAAAATTCTAATTACAATTATTAATAATTAAAAAATTAAGAGAGAAGGTGATGGTTGTCGGTTCTATCTAACCTCATACTCTTCTTTAAAAAAATTGTATTCTCACAAATAAAGGTTAGATTAGTTTGGGTTGATTTGTAAATTACTTTTTTTTTATTTCACTCATATATCATTAGTATTTTCAAAACACTCTTCTCACATCAAGATTGAGTATATAAATAATGAGATTAAATACTTAATTCTAACAAACTTTATAATAGGTTTTAGCATCATTTTATGAGGTAGAATTTAATTCAATTTCACATTTGAATTTGTGTGGTTATACGTATATTTTTTAAAATATATATGAAAGCTAACTTTTTTTTCAATAATAATAAGAGTTTTATGCATACTACTTTTTTTATTTTAGCATAACAAAAGCTTTTTTTTTTAAAATATGAAAAATAATATTTTTCATTTTACCTCTTCCATTGATAGGTAAAAATTAGTAGAATCTAGACATACTCGTACTTTAAAATAAATACTTGTACTTTAAAATAAATACTTGTACGTGTTCTATGATATGAGAGTTTTTTAATCTTATGTATTACTTATGTATATTTATCCACTACTCACATTTTAGTTATGTATAAAGTCAATAATTAATAATAATAATAATAAAAAAATATTTTTATATAGTTAGAATATATATGAAGTATTTTGTTTTATGTTATTTATTTTTTATTGATAAAAAAATAATTTATCCTTTCTTCTCTTTATTGAAAATTCCTCCTGAGACATATTTTCTAGAGGGTTAGAACACCTGAAAGCTATGTTGTTTAATATATTTATTTATTTTTGTCATTTTTTTAATAAAAAATACACACACAAATATATGTATAGTATTTAGTATACTTAACTTTATACATTAATTTGATAGTTTATACATTTGAGAGTTAATACTACAACTAAAATTTTATATTATTCTTTTATAACATTTAACATGTGATTTCTTCTATCTTGTTGGAGATCCCACATTGACTAGAAATAAAAATATTTCATTGTATATAAATGAGTGCAAACCTCATTTTATGAATTAGTTTTATGAGGTTGAGTTAGGTTTAAAGTTTACTTTGTAATATTATTTATTGTATATAAGTGGATGCAAACCTACTAATAATATTTATTTATATTTTAATAAATATTTTTTTTGAAATTAAAATCCTCTCATATTACAATAAAATATCTTCGTGGCTTAACTTTGGCTTAGTTAACAGTAGTTTGGAATTAGAAGGAAAATAATTGTCAAATTATTCTACCACGATAAAGGCTTATTAGAACATTTTCGGAACTAGGTTCTTAAAAACAATGGAGTTTTTTTTTTTTTTTTTAAATAAAACTCATTTTGTCATATAATTTTTAAATAACTTATGTCAAAATTTTACAAATTTAGTTTTAGGTAGTTCTTATAAGTATTCACACTTTTATAATGTTTTATTTACACTTCACCTTTTGATAATTTTAAAATATTGTAATAATTATAATTAAATATTAATTCAGTAAAATATAATAGATTAGATCTCTACTAAATGAGTTAAACATGACATCTTATAAAATTTCTAAAATGTTAAAAACTCTTATTGTTATGTAAATAAATTTACAACAGTTTCTTATAAGACACAATTACCTTTTGTTAAGTAATAATTAAACATTCTGCACTAAAAGTGTTCTTATAATTAAACTCAAGATTGACACAACTACATTAATAATCAAAACCTATTCAAATCATAGTCAATCTGGATAAACTCAATGATACCATCAATTTGTTTTTAGTTTAAAGCATATAAGATTGGATCATATATAATAAGTAATTTTAAATATTATAATAGGATAAATTTAGTATAATGAATACCACACCAAAGAGTATAATGAATATTTATGAAAGAAGGAGGTCAAGTTTTTTTTTCAACAATAGAGAAGGAGGTTAGGTTAGGTTAGACTTGAAACAATCTATGATAGAAAAAACGATGTCTTCTCTCAATAAAAAATAATAATTTTTTTTTTCACACACATTTCATAATCATTTATTTTAAATGTAGGTGATAGTGATACTACTATGAACTAAAAACATTGGTTTTATTAAGTACATTTTTTTAATTAACAAATAATAAATAAATATTAAAAAAAAATATAAAGGATGTTCCAATCCTTTTTTTACATAAAAAAAATCGAACAATTATTCTAAGCACCTTATGGTAGAAACAAATTTCTCAAACCGTTGTAAAAAAAAACAAGTAATTGAATTTGGACCAAATAAAAAAAAACACCATTAAAACCTTATTTTTTAACTAAATCCACATCGATAAAAAGTTTCACTTACATAGAAAGTAGAAAAAAGGGTTTCCGAGGAATCAATTTTCCACCTTCCCCTCTGATTGTTGCCAAAAGTGAATCTGACTTTCACATAATTGCCGTTTCCATACCTGAAACGACAATTTACCAACGAAGAAATTAAGTATCAACCAATCAATATACATCCATTGGTATTGTTCAAAGTGTTCTTCCACATTTTTCCTTATGTTTTACTTGATTCCTCACAAAAGACAGGGGACAAAAATTTACCATTCTCGTAATGATCCTTCTAAAAAAATCATTTTTACTTTAATTATTGGAGCACCGAAGATTTTGTATACATGATATTTAAGTTAGAAAAGTAGAATCTATTTGTAGGAAATGTTGAACAATATGTTTTATGCTAAAATTTGGTAAAAACAACTACAACTATACGAATTTATAATATGTATTATCATAAGAAAAACTTCGTAAATGAACACTAGATTAATTAAATTGGTTGTTCAAAGAATATCCTTATTAAATACAGTCACCTGAAAATCTCACTTTATATATTGTGACAATAAATTAGATTTAAATTTACTTTTTAATATAATGATACTTTTATCTTGATAATGTAACTAATCATTATAGCGAAGGGAACATCCAAAAGCATGCGTGCAATTTTGGTACTTCTGAGATAGCTTCGTGCTTCCTAATTGTCGCTACAAATACACGATAAAGGGATAGAAAGAAAAGTTAAAGGCTTAGATATTTGATTTAGTAAATTTAAATTTCAAAATAAAGAAGGGTTATTCTTGAATGGATGAACTAATTGATATAAAGTAGTTTTAAGTTTTAATTAATGATTTCGAATTTAGATTTTAAATATGTATTTTGTATTAAGTATTTTGTCATAGTCATGTTCATTTCGAAGAGGAATAACAATTGTAATCTATTTTATTATATTCTTTGTCCATAAATAAAAAAAGTAATTATAATTTATAAATGATGAATAAAAAGAGGAAGAAAAAGAAATGGCCTCAGTTTTTTACTAATTTTGGCATGTTTGACAAGCAATCAAAATCTGCCTACGTAAGCTGATTTAGCAGTTTGATAAGGTTTGTTGGTGGACTTCTCTTGATGTTGGCTCGGTCTATTCTTTTCTATATTTGTAAACTTTTTTTATCGGCAACTTTGTAATTTTTTTAGTTAAATATTCAAGTCTTCATTTTATTTCTTTTGATATATATATATATATATTGTCACGTATATTATTATTTTTAACTTACTGAGTTAGAAATTAAATTTCATCCGTAGTTGTTGAGTTGATTTTAAGAAAAACTTATTAACTATTTCAACTATAAGCTTGGAAATATGTGGATTACCATATTCATATTGTGAGAACAATTTGTTTAATAAAAAATATTATATTCGATTTTACTATATGCAAAATTTTATTAATTTAACAACAAGCATAATATCACAAAAGAAATTAAAACTATCGAAAATCTGTGCTGGAAACAAAATAATAAGTTTGGGGAAATATGATCTAGAGGGAAAAAAATTGATCGCGATAGGAAATTTTTTTATTTGTGAACATGTTTTGGTATTGATAATATTTGGGATAATTTAATTTTACTATATTATTATCATTTGTTTAAATATTTACTTCATTAGAAATTCTAAATAAAAAATATATGCGAAGCATGTTATTGGAGAACATGAGGTGAAGCATCATTTTTTTTATTGGAGATCATCACGAACAAAAAATCTAAGAAAATGTGTCTGTTTTGTCGTTATTCATCTTTGGTCATTTTTCTGTCAATATCTAAACAAAGCATTAGTGATTATGTGCACCAGGGAAAATTCTTTGTGTTTGTTTGTGTGTGGGAACTGTGACAATAATCAGTAATCAGACCCTTGAATCGGTTAAAAATCATTTATCAGATTTGTTCCTCATACACACATCTAATCTTTCTCTCTCACCGCCCAGAATCATAATTAGTTCGAATACTACTATCTTAGGTGTCATGTATAGTTCAAACTATCTGACCCTATTATTCAAAAGAAAAGTTATGATTCTTGTATAATCTAAAAAAATAAATATCCAATAAAAGTGATAGTTATCACTCAAGCACGTAGCAACACACTTTCTAATTCACGTACATTGATGCTATCGAGTGAAGAAGGTTGAAGATCCCACGTCGACTAGAGATTAGAGTCTTTCATTGTATATAAGTCAGTGCAAACCTCAATCTTATGAATCAGTTTTATGGGGTTGAGTTAGACTTAAAGTTCACTTTATAATATGGTATCAGAGTCATTTAAAGCCTATCCTAACGACTGTTTGTGTTGGGCCTATCGTGCCATCCCACATTAATTATAAATGGGTGCAAACATATCCTAACGACTGTTTGTCTAGGACCTATCATGTTTGCTTGATTCTTTTTTAATAGAAAAAAAATGAATAAATTTGAAATATTATAAGGATGTTCTAAACAAAGTCCTTCGGAACAAAAAAAAATGCATAAAAGGATTACCGACACAAAGATTGCTCCAAAACAACATGGGCTGAAACTGTTGCGTACAAAGAACCACATAGTATTATGCAGAAACCATGTGGATAGGAACGATGATTAGGACCTTCTGGCTACTTCTGCAGATGCAAAGAAACTTAGGGACACCACAACCAAAGTCCAGAGTTTCCAGACATGAGTTCAGGATTCTGCAACATTCTCCCGAATTTCGAACCCCCGTACGTTGTCCCCTTCCAGCTGCTCATCCTGCTATGATCCTTGACATCACCATTAAAGAACGTTTCCTACTTCAACAATTTCTGCATTTGCAACCAACTACTTTCCGCCCCTTAACCAGCTCAAGTGAAAACACGTCATGAATTTACAACAACCAGAAAATATAAGGCAATCAAGCAACTATGTAATATCATAAGCATCAATCTGAAAAGGTGTGATTAAAACAAGATAAGATATATTTCATGCATGTCCATGTTTTCAAGTGGCCACATATAGAATATCATCTGCATCTATTATTGGATCCTTAAAAGTTATATTATTTGTATGATTTCATATTCTCCTTACTATATCAATTAGCAATCCTATCCACACTCTATTCTGTTTCTGGTTTAGTAAAAGACACGGTAAACTGCAGAAAGTGACTGATTGGTGAATAATGGTGAGAAATTTGAACTCCAATTCATCTATCCATACGTACTATTGCTATCCATATATACTATTGCGTTATGAACCGAGTAAGATATTACGTATAAAAGATATTTATATTTAAAAATATTAATGTTGTATCGGTGTAAATAATTTTATTTTGGATAATTAGACTTAAATAAAAGATAACATTTATTATTAAATTTCGTCAAGCTAGATACAAAGGAGGTAAGGTTCAAAGAATATAAAAGAAAGAAAGACAAATAATACACTAGTTAAAAGTTCAGATTTTCTTGACTACAATAAATGTTCTAGGTTTGAGATCGCAAATACTCTTGTTTAAAGCAAGTATCAAACAAAAAAATGCAACACTACATGTAAAAAAGGAGATTTATGGATTCCTTAATTCTTTATATTTCAAACATAAAGTATATCTCAATATGTATTTAAGATATATTTAAGTTAATCCCTCTCCTCACATAAAAAGACTTTTGCTTGTTAGTGTCGGTCGTTAAAAAAATGTTTTTCTTTTCTTTAGTAAGTTTTCACTAGAAGAATGATAGTTTGACAATTTTTGAAGTGGTATACAAACTTTGATGATGAGTTTAAAAATAAATATATATAATAAAAGATAAATTTATAATTAAATAATATAAAAAATATTAAAATAACAGTATTAAGAGTTATAATGTTATTATATAAAAATTTGGAGTTGTCAATATATAATTATCCTTCTCAGTAACATATTTAGTATCACCTTTTCGTATTAAAATATGATGAAGTTGCTTAATTTATTTTTGTAGGTCTCTAATTTTTTTTAATAAACTTTATCTAAATGATGTAATGACTTAAAATTTAAAATACACTCATTCTCAGAAGGATTATAAGCAAACAGTTGGATATTTTTAGGAAATTTTCATTATTGAAACTAATCAAACATTTTAATTTAGAAAATCAACTTATCAATCCAATCATCAATAAATATACAATAGTAAATTATATTGATCTGACCTGACTTGAGCAAGTAAGGTGGCATGGGACGGTGAGTGAGACCTGGACTACTATTTTGGTGGCTAATACTTGCTCTTTTTTAACACTTTTTTGAGCAGAAGAGACTTTTCTCCTTCCACCAAACCAAACTATACCTTTTGCAACATGAGAGATAGTTATGTGTATAATAACTATGTATAATCCCTGTGATGCATGAATGGTGCTTGCATAATGCAAGTGAGGTTTGGGCTTGTTTAAGAAGATAAAGATAGAGATGAATAACGTAGAAAGAGGGTGAATTTGAGGAATAGAAATTAGGAAAGGAAAGTTCCCTGAAATTTAGGCTTTCCTAAATTTTGATGCAGTCACGCTCAATTGTGACCTTCCAACAATGAAGACAAAAAAGAGGACGAGGAAGAGGATTGTTTCCTTATCATAAACTGTAGAAGAAATTGATGAAAAAGAAGAAGGAAATTAAACAACCACCACCACCAGCCTTGAGATTATGATTGGACCCTTCTAATTCTAATCCATCCTTGGAAGGTCCACAACTACCAAATCCCCTCTCCCACCTCTTCCTATTTTCCTATTTTCCTATTTTCTCATATCACCCATTGTCAAACTTCATGTCAATCCCACATACATGTACATGGATTGTTCACTTTACCAAGAGCAGCAAATTTAGATGAAACCACTTTTTGAGAATAAAGATGTTTGAAATTTGTGATATAGGTATAAAAGTGTTTGGAGATCTATAGATAAAATGTGTAAATTTTATTTTATAAGGTTGAATTAGATTTAAAGTTTATTTTTTAATTTGATATTAAAACTATTTAAAGTTTATTATAGTAAAAATTTATTGAGTTTATCATGTCACTCACAGTTAAACTACTATTTTACTTTTACCTTAGAGTTGACATGTTTAGTGAAAAAGATATGTTAAAGATCTCATATTAATTAAAGATAAATATATTTTATAATATTATAAACAAATATAAACATCACCTTATAAATTTATTTATAAGATTAAGTTGAATTTAAAGTTCTGATTTATCCTAGCGATGCAATCTTTGGGACTTAAGGTAAGAACATTGGCACCCACCGTGGGGTTGAAGAGACTCCTTAGCCCTTCAGCTAGGGGGAATCCACTTCCCTTAGACCTTTACTGGGGGGCTTGTTCCCGTATGTCAATATATTCTCACATCGCTCAGGAGTCGATGTCAATGACAGTTTATATACTCTCTCCTCCCTCAATCCACCGATACGTCTTTTAAGGATAAAACCGTGATGGAACACCGACCTCCAAAACAGACAATATTTCGAATGCGATGATTTATCCTAACAATGTTATCGATGTTATCTATCAGACTTGAAATCGGAACAAATTCATTTTATTAATAAAAATGAGGGACTCATACGAAACCATATTCTATCCGAATAAGAGCATGAACATTGTGAATAGAAGCTTTAGGATGCTTGACAAATAGTGTTTTACAAATAAAATAATAAATGTTGGAAAATTGTCTAACTAAGAAGCATTAAACCAGTAGAGCCACAACCCAAAGATATTGAAAGGGTAAGATTGAAGGAAGAAAATGGATGATAGAACACAATCATGCTTTAGGTTTGAACTTATTTTTTGAACCATTGTAATTAACCGGTACGGTGTCATTTTAGTTTTTTTGGGTAATAGGAAGAAACAAGAAATGAAAAGTCAAGCAGTAATATTTATGTAATATTATTCATTTTCGTACGTTAGCTTTACTCAAGTGGTGAAAGAAAAACAAAAGGTCACCAAATATATGATCCTTTCAAATATTTAAAAGTGTTATCTATAGTTTTATGCTTACGTGTATGACGTGTTCGTTTAATACTATTTCTTTTCATTTAATTAATGAAGATTATGACAGTGGCTGCAACTCAACTTACACTGAGTGGATCGATTCATTAAACTAATCCTTTTCGGGTTTTTCAAAGCAAATGTTATCTCTAATGCAAATTCACATCACAAAATGGTTTGTCGTTTTATAATAATAATAATGTAAATTAAACATGTTATTGTAATTTATAATGTCAAAGGTTAACATCAGCATTCGGAAGCCAAATAGGTATTAACTTAACCTTATAACACATTTAAATCCGAGGGGTTACCTGTGCTTTAATTATTTTATCTATATTTAAGAATTAACACAATGCTATTATCTTAAATTGGGTCACCTTAATTAATTAAAATGCTAGATGTTGGAGTATTCTTAAAATATTCCTATTAATTTTATTCTTTCTTTATCAATAAAATAAAGGTTTAATTACCTTTTTATCCCTATATTTATAGTCAATAGTCAATTTGGTACAGTGGTTTTTAAAAAATTCAATTTGGTTCCTAAGTTTTTTAAAATGTATTTAAAATGGTCCTTTCTGTTAAATATCACCAAACGGCGTTAAGTGGTGCTTATGTGGCAGACACGTGTAAGTTACGTGGATTGTGCTTACATTACTTTGATGAATTTTGAATTAGGGTTTAGGTTATTCAAATTGGGGATTTCGAATTTCTGATTTAGGGTTTCTGATACGAGGATTGCTCCTCTGGATGGATTTTGTGGTACGCTTCCCTGCTTTGATTCCATTCGGAGGTATGCTCCCCTCATTCGATTCTGTGGTGCGATCGTGAGTTACGATGGTGAGTTGTGTTCCCATGGTCGATTTGGAGGAGCGATTATGTGGTGCGGTCCAGAGGTGGTGAAGGGGCAGCGACTGCGAATGAGGGGAGCACACCTCCGAATGGAATCGAAGCAGGAAGCGCACCATAGAATCCAACTAGGGGAGCAATCCTCGTATTAGAAACCCCAAATTAGAAATTCGAAATCCCCAATTTGAATAACCTAAATCCTAATTCAGTATTCAATAAAGTAATGTAAGCACCATCCACGTAACTTACACGTGTCTGCCACATAAGTACCACTTAACGCCGTTTGGTGATATTTAACAGAAATGACCATTTTGAATACATTTTAAAAAACTTAAGGACCAAATTGAATTTTTTTAAAACCACTATACCAAATTGACTATTGAATATAAATATAGGGACGGAAAAGATAATTAAACCTAAAATAAATTATTGTAAAATTAAGAATAGATGTATCCAACATGTAGTTAATATGTTAATTATAACTCAATGACTTTAGTAAATCTTTTAAGAGTAAACTTTCTATATAAAAAGACATTTTATAATAAACAGTAGTTACGATTTTCTTTATGTGTTTCATCATTGTTGTTGGGATGAGAGAAATGACATGCCTACCTAGGATATTTCCTCTTTAGGATAAAACATTATAAAAATGCCTAACATAAGTATCCAATGTTGTATTATAATAATAGATAAAAAAAAAGAACAAGCTGTCAGTTGACTAATTGAATATTTCTATGCCAAAACTAACATATAAAACCATCTTTCCTTTCTGTAATAAAAAAAAACATATTTATCGGTAATTAGTAATTTAGTTCTATTTTTTTACTTAGTTAAATTTTTTAAGTCTATCATAAATTTAGCTATTTTTAATTGAATATTTAGTAAAATTTTATGGTAAGTGAAATATTTAAAAAAAAATTATATTCATCAATTGAGTTTTTATTGTTTAATTTTTTTAATGGGATAACTTTGTTGTTATTTTGTCTTGTTATTTTGTTTATTTGTATCTGAATATTAAATATTAAATATGTGAAATTTTATAGTTAATATTTAACAATATTACGATAAATGTAATGAAAAATAACTTTTATTAATTTTGTTGAAAATATATCAATAGTAGTGACAACGCGGAACTCTATGACAATAAAGTAATAAAAATTATTTGTCATTTTTTTTTTTTTTTAATGAAAATTTTCATGTTAGGCATCACTATGCAACTTGACATCTCAGCTAGGCTGACATCTCAAGTAACAACAATCATCTGCCATCACATGAAAAAAGTATTATTAAAAAAA
>Ga0123342_1007964_pt1 | contig 13660 bp, 11 predicted proteins | sample Turbeawhitnodule_FD_89960 | JGI IMG/M metagenome (GOLD analysis project Ga0123342, IMG submission 89960) | Root nodule microbial communities of legume samples collected from Mexico - Turtle bean Mexico white nodule | ecosystem: Host-associated > Plants > Roots > Nodule | place: Mexico: Nepantla...
CTAGCTTACCCTGTTATTTGTTTGTGTTTGTTTCTTTATCTGTGATGATCGTGTTTTACACGGGAGCAGATGAGATTGCAGGTAATAGAGCTCCTCAGTGAGCAACTGGAGTATTGGATAGATGTACCTCTGAATGCTTTGTTTCTTTTGTTTTTTTTGTTTTACTTTTGATGTATATATTAACTCCCTATGAAGAGGGATATCTTTTTGAGATACAAATATGATAACCTAATATATGTTTACATGTCAATTAGATATTGCATGCATAATATATTAACAAATATGGGGAAAAAATTAGGGATGTTACAGCCAAAGGTTGAAGAAATCGACACTTTGGAGCACCAACAAAGATAGACAGTCCTAAATAATTGAAAGGCAGACAACCATGACTACAAGAAAAAATACGTTGAATTTTGGTGACAAATCTTGCAGAATAATCCATGGTGGAAAAACTACTCTTAGAAGTATTAACATTTTGACTAGAAAAATCACCATATGTTTTAAGAAAAATACTCAAATTTCTAAGAGACTTATTATCCCCCTACAGAAAAAAATGTCATTTGCATAAAAAATATGAGAAGGAGTGGGATAACCTTGCGGACTAACCATATGTAGAATTCTCTTATCATTCACAAGCTTAGAGATACCTCTACTAAGAACTTCCTCTGCAAGACAGAAATGTAAAGAAGACAAAGGATCACCTTGTCTGACACCTCTACTACAAGAAAAAAAACCCACCAAACTGCCATTTATTCTGACAGAAAGCATAAATGAACGGAGAATTGTACTAATCCAACCGCATTACTCCTCATTCCAGGGAGAACCTAATTTTGTTTGAAAAATTGTTGAACACATTGCAAACATGTGTCCCAATAACCACCCAACAATAATGATAGAAAACACCACCAAAACCATCAGGACCAGAAGCACTATTACTATTAAGATTAAAAACAACATTCTTGATTTCCAAAAAATTAGGACATTTAATCAACATCATATTCTCCTCAGAGGAAACTAGCTCAGGAATATAAGTACCAATAAAATCATTCATATTACTTGTATCCGAAACATTAAAAATAGACTCAACATAAAGATTTTAATAAAAGTCCAAAATATGATCCTTAATGAGTTTAGGATCCTCAATAACCTCATTATCAATTTGTAGACGATGAATCCCACTAGAATTATTTCTCCTATTGACCACAACATGGAAAAAAGCAGTATTTTGATCCCCATCTTTAAACCATAACATATTAGCCCTTTCTTTCCAAAACAAATATTGACAATGAAGAACATGATCAAGCTTCTCCTTAGCAATCTTTTCTTGATAGAGAAGCCCTTCAATATCAGAAAAACTAGTAGTCTCTAAGTTCTGTTGAATGCCAAGGAGGAGACCTTGCTTTTAAGAAGAGCTGCATGTGAAAATTACCAAAATAATTTTTATTCCAGTCTCAGAGCTCAATTTTCAACCTTTTTAACTTATGTTGCAAAATAAACATAGGACAACCAACAACCTTATTAGCCCAAGAATCATGAATAAGCTTCATACATGAAGTGTCCTGAAGCCACACAGAAAAGAAACAAAAATTGCTAACCTTCCTTAAAGAATTACTAGCAATACTAGGAAGAATAGAGAAATTATCAGAACAATTTTTAACAAGAACTTGATAAGTACAAAAATCCCATTCATCCAGACACACTCCATTACATAAAGCCCTATCTAGTCTTCTATGAATTCTATGCAACCCTCTCTTTCCATTACACCAAGTATAACAAGATCGAGTAAAAGACATACAAGAAAGATCATTGGTATTAATCCAATCAAGGAATTCATTACAAGAAACCTGATTAGGAGCCACCCCCCTTTGTAGTCATCCTCTGAGAGCACTACATTAAAATCTTTGAGAATACACTAAGGCCCTGTGAAGAAACTAAGTTCCCTCCGCAAAAACCGTCTAAACAAGTATGTTTTAGCACCATAAACACCTGCAAAGCCAAAGCATTTATCATGCAGAAGGAAAGTTACAGGAATACTGATCATGGACCAAGAAATTTTGGATAAGATTAGGAACCGATAAACACCAAAGCTTAACAACTTTATTAACAATAAGAGACGTAGCCACTAAATGCATATTAACACATTTGAAAAGGACATTGAAAGTATCAATGTACGACATCATAGGTTTAGCAAAAAAAAACCAAGAGAGATTTATGTAGTTTAAGTAAACTAATCAACATCTGCACAGTTTTATGGTTTCCCAGTCTTCTAACATTCCAGAAAAATGAAGAGACCTTCATTTCGACGCTGTAGAAAGAACTGCCTTAGCAGATTTTTGGATTTATTAGTCCCCTTAGGTGGTCTCCCTGGTTTTCTTCTAGTGCGAACTATTTTCTCCCCAGTGTCACTTGCATGCTCCTCCCTCTCATTAGGATTAGCCCAAAATTTGGAGACAACCTGATTTTCAACACTGATATGGTCAGATTTATTCAACAATGGCAGTCGCAATAATTGACGCACCAATATGAGGATCACCTCCCACATTTGTAGTTTCCAAACCATCAAGGGAGGAAAAGTGATTTTGCAGGACCAATGTATCATTATTGTGGAGTAGTGCTTTAACATTCCCAAGAGATTTAGCCTTCTGAGGGGAGGTATGACGCAACGAAGATGGTATATTCACAATAGCAAAGACCTCCACATGATGACCATCAATAGGAGTCTTAATTGGTGCTTTAGTATCCCTAGATGATTTAGCCGTCCGAGGAGAGGTAGGACGCGACAAAGATGGTACAACAAAAAAGAAAGACCTCCACATGATGAATTTTGATATTGAATACTTTATAATATCTTATTTTTGTTGTTGTGATTTTAATTTTTATAAAAATTATTTAATTAATATTTGAAAGGGATGGATATGAACATATTTATTCTTCCCCGACAAAAGTAGAAATAAAATAAAAATTATATACTTGTTAAATATGAAATTGATTTTTACTTCGAGGATTGTGATAATAAAACCCGCATTCACCTCCATACTTTATCATCCTAATTATTATTCTAACCAATATTGATTCAGCCTGTTGAAATCACATAAAAAGATTCCATAACCAATAAGTTTAACAAATTAGCGAAACATTCATTCAAATTTTTGAAATCACATTAAAAGATTCTATACCTAAACAAATTTATATAAAATTAGCAAAAACACAGGTATATTTACATTTTTATTAGATTAAAATATATACTTTTATTATTTTTATGAATAATTAATTAAAAAATTAATATATATTTTAAAAAAGATTATTAAAAAAATGATATAATCGTTATTTTTTTTAAAAAATATTTAGTTATTTTGAAATAAAGAAAAATATTTATTTCTTTATTTTATTAAATAAATAAATAAATTATTTTTATTTTTATTTATTAGAGACTAAAATTGTCTAATTAAAAGATGATACCAAAGAAAATTATCAAATGACGATGATGTATCTTCTTTATATAATGATAATGATTATATAAATTACTTAAATTATATAAGTTCTTTAAAAAAGTCTTCGTATACTTAAAAGCTAAAACAATGACACTTGAGTAACCTAAAACCACGAGTTATGAGAAGCTGAATTTTGCTTATGTTTGTTAGATCTTACAAATGTAGGTTGGGATGACTTTCATAACAGCAAAATTAATTAATATGATAAATATGTCCTGCATTTCTATGTAGATTAGTTAAAAATATATAAATATTTTTGTTGGATTTGATTTTTCATAAGGATTGGACATCCTAAAGTGTTGCTTTTAATTTTATTTATTTTGTCAAACATTTCCAATCTCACGCAAACAGTGTTCTATTTTGAAACTCTTTTGCTGTTCAATTCCACTTTTGCTGCTCAATTCCCTGTCAAATCTCTACACACATAGCTTCCAAATTCTAATATAACCGCATGCTGATAAAAAAAACCTTCAAAAGTATGATCTCATCATATTGCTCTAATCCGTCTTGGTTTTGATAAGAAATCTACGCATTGACTTGGTAAAGGTATAAATATGAATATTTGATTTTTTAAATAATTTTTATAATTTTATTATTTTTATAAATAATTAATTAAAAAATTAAATCAACAATTTAATATATATATATATATATATATATATTGTAAAAATAGTATTAAGAAATTATATAACTGTTGTTTTTAAAAAGAGAAGCTATTTAGTTATTTTGAAATAAAGAACAATTATTTAATTATTTATTTTATTAAATTAATAAATAATTTGTATTTATTAGAGTAAAATTGTCTAATTAAAATATGACATCAAAAAAAGTTTCAAAATGATGATAATGTATCCTTTTTATATAATAATATAGATTGCTTAAATTATATAAGTTCTTTCAAAAAGTTTTTATATACTTAAAAGCTAAAATAATAAGACTTGAGTAATCTATAAAACCTTAATGACACCGAATTATAGATTTTTTTTTTCTTATACAGTGTTTAATTTTCAGTTTTACTTGTGGAACTTGAACTCATACTTAGTTTGCATAATATTATTTTAATTTGATCAAGGGGTCTATTGAGTGAGTTTATAAAAATGTGGTTGTATTTATTATAGGAATAGAGAACTTTCACTAGTTGGAAAAGAGGGTTTTACGACATGGATAAACACTGGTTTAAGTGAGAACGTCGTTTATAAAAATGTGATGACAATTTTAAAAATAAGATCACCATAAAGACTAGATTCTAGTTTTAATCACCGTCTATTTGAAAATAGCATATAGATTCCAGTTTGATGGGCAACCGTTGCCTATTCTTGTGTCTATCATATAGACTACAGTTATTAGGTCATAATAGTCACTTATATGTTTTTTTTTTATTTCTCACTATAGTTTTTTTTTGTCTTCGCACTTTCTTCTTTGTTGCTTCCACTGTTATCTCTCATTGCTCTCATTCCTTGTAATGTTCCTTCATTATTGTTTTTAAGTTATTTTTCATACTTTTTGTGCTTTCCTGGTGGGGTTTTTCTCCATATTTAGTGTTGAACGAGTGAGTTCCCAAGTTCAAAATTGTTGCTCGTGTTCTCCTCGCCACCACTACTATGAATCATTGTTGAGGTTGTTGAGCTCCTCCACAACCTTTGTTCCTTTACCATAGTCTTTGTCCACCATCTTGAATTTCCACAATCCGAAGTCGTTCTCTCTTGAAAATTTCTCGACATCAAATTTGGGAAAGAAAAATAAGAACAAGATTGACCAGAATGTTGCATTAGTTCAAATTTGAAAAGAGAAAATCCTTATAAAAGACCAAAATTTTTAAGAGGCAATGAGTTATTTTTTGTAATAAATAATCTTATTCATGGACATCTTCCGAAGAGTGTACATCAGCAAAAAGTATCATCCTGAGATCTTGAACCAACCCCTATATCTTTATCCAATTTCTTAAACTTTTGACCAAGAGATCCACCTCCTCCTAGCCCACAAAAACTTCAACAAGGGTATAAAGATCAATAACAACTCCCTCAACTTCCACCACCCATGCATTACGAACAAGTACATCATATAACCTCTACCTCACAATTATGTTTCTTTGTGACACCAACCTCTTCCTCATTAGTTTTTGTGGTATGGACAACACAGGTTTATATTGTACGACAATAAGTTTGGACAAAACAGTTGGCAGTTTGGTCATGTTATTGAGGTTATCAAGATGTCGTCTATATTTAGAAATATTATACCTTATTATTTTGCATGAAGAGAAAAATGGAGGCAACTTCTCAAATTCAATATCTATAATAAAAGCAAAACCATATCTTTCCACCAAAATTTGATTAGGAAAAAGAGATAACATTACAATATCAACTAGCACTCTAACAAAAAACTATTAGATTTATTCATGGTGTAGTTGGTGGAAACCATCCAACCACGAAACCCACTAGAGCAAGGACTAGAAGAATAAAAAAATAGTGGAACTTAGTAGAGATTGTCATTGAGACATTCTTACAACTTTTAGGCCTTGATATAGTTGTAATTAATAGAATATATGATTTAATTTATTGTAAATAAATTGGACTTAAAATTAAGGCAAGTAGCATAAGTTTTTGGGTTTGTATTTCGTCCTCAAGAGTAGGGTTAGGTTACAGTTTCTAAACTTACCTAGGATTTAATTGGGCTCCATTTGCCCCATAATTAAACCTTAGGTCGGTCATACACTTTTAGAAACTAAACATGTATCACATTGCCTTCACATGTGGAGTGTGACTTGCTTAGGTGGTCTTTTTTAATTCAATTTTTTCCTTCTCTCATTCACTTGTACATGACCGACCATTTTGTTGAATCAAGTGTGTTCAAGCTTTGAACAATTCAAATCCTTTGTGTTTGATGGAAAGCTAGAGGTGCTTGTTGTTGCTGTTGTGCTTTAGAGTAGGATCTGGGGTAGATTATATTTGTAATCCACTCTTTGTTGAATCTAAAGCTTAAGTGTTTTCAAATCTTTTTAGTTTAAAGTGTTTTTCAAACTAAGTGAAAAACAACCCGTTGTTTTGTCGAAACAACCAATTGTTTTATACTTAGGTGTTTTTGAAAATGTTTGAAAACTGTTTTGGATGGTTGACTTGCTGTCAAACCAAAACAACCGATTGATTCGTTATTTCAACCGATTGTTTGTTTGAAATCCTAACAGAAACAATTTTGTTAGTTAAATGAGCTTTAATTGATTTCATAACTGAATATGCTCCTACTTTAAATGCTTTGACCAATATTTGAATACTATAAATAGTTTGTTAATGTTTTATAACAAACAACAAGAGAGAAAAACATATTTGAGTTTTTCAAAGAGCTTTTCAAAGATTTGAGTTTTCACTTTGAGCTTTGGTTATTCAAGAGAGAAGTGGAATATGATTACTTTGTATTGATTTCAGTTGATTATGTAACAGTGTAATTAGTTCTAAAAAATTGTGTACATTCTGGTGTTGTAAAGCCAAGAAGGGTTGTGTGCTCTTGAGGTTGTCAAGATCAACATTCTTGGTGTGTGTGTGCTGAGCCAAAGGAAATGTGTTTTTTGATGGGATCAAGGTCACTTCTTTGGTGGTGTGTGTATGTAATCTGGATTTGATTACCTAGTGGATTCCCTAATGGTTTATGGGAAACTGGATGTAGCTCTTGGGTTAAGAGTGAACCAATATAAACTGTTTGTGCATTTCTCTCTTCCTTAAACTCTTTAATTTCAGTTGTTATTATTTTTACTGGTATAAACAACCGATTGTTTCTGCGAAACAACCGATTGTTTATGCGAAACAACCGATTGTTTATGCGAAACAACCGATTGTTTTTCTGGTGCTTTACTGTTTTGAGCTTTGTTCTTGGCAAAATGAATTCCTAATCTGGTTTCTTGCAAAGAATTTCATTCTATCCTAAAAAGTTTGCGAAAACCCCCTTTAAACCATTCACCCCCCTCTAGTTTAAAGCCATACATTCTAACACATTTCACCTACAAATAAGGGTGCAAGGCTAGTCAATAATGGAGATTATGAATGCTAGTGTTATGTTTCTCAAATTGCTTGGCTATACATTTGTCTCCTCTCAACCTAGGGTAGGCGTCTTGTAATCTCATCCTTGCACCTCCTATGGTAAGTTGGTCAAACCTCTTACCTTCCATAGCTCACCATATGTAGTCCAAACTTTCAACGATATTTCCTTTCACAATTCTAAATCCAATTCACATCCAAACTTCAATGCAAGTTAGAAGATGGAGTTATCATATGTGGTATCTAGAGTCGTGGTTCAAAGAAATAAAAGTGTGCTCTTCTTCTAACTTGGTTTTCTTATTTTTGTGTTGTCTACATTTAATTTTCAATGTCTTGAGCTGATTTCAATCACATTTCACCATTTATTTTTGTGTTTAATTGAAGTTTAATTGATTCAAATTTTAAATTCCACTTTGAACCTTCCATATTTTGTGTTTAGGTATTCATTAGAGTAAACCATGTGTCTTTTGTTGTTTTTTGAGTCACTCTTAATTTTAATCAGTGCATCTTTGTTTACTTTGAGTCTCTTTGGTTTAAATTTAAATTCAATTGATGTCATGTATCTCCATAATTGTCACAAATTATAAGTAATACTTTTTCTTGATTTGATTTATTATTTTGGATTGAATCATATACTTAAGTTGTTTTGTATCAATTCATATGTGCTTTTTGTGTTTTTTAGTTTTGCAAAATTGAGTTCCATACTTTTTAGCAGATCAATAACAAATTCCAAGAGTTATATTTTCTATTATGTCTTGAGACATCTCTCATAACTTTGTTGAAATTACATACGATTCTTCCCTAATAATTTTTCAGATTTTATAGCTTGACTAGAAAAAATTATTACATGATAAATCTAGAGAATTTTGATAAGCGGTTATGGATTCAAAACAATTAAGGTATTAGGAAAATCTGTAAAAATGATGCATCTAAATTCAAAAAGAAAAAAATAATAGAAATTTGAAAAGCCAGATGCACATATTGAAACATCTCAATGCAACTTCATTCCGCCCAGCGCATTAAACCTGAAATGTTTGATTTATCATTTTTTGTCCAATACTGTATTGACCTGAAATCAATGGAAAATTAATCCTTATTGATCCTGCCGGTTGACCAAGCGCAAGAACGATGCCCTGTCACGATCTTTCCTCACCAGCTTTGACACCACGTGCCCTTCAAGTCCACACTACAGATTGTTTCTCCGAGAACCTCAAAACACAAGATGCCGCCTCTGCGGCCGGTGGCGCTCCGACGCTCAAGTCAGTAACAAGAACACCAAAAAACTGAGAGAAAACTATGTTCTGCAGAACCGTACTAAAGTGCACTCAACCCAAAAACAATGAGCTGTAATGAACGTACCTCTGCAAATTCTGTTAAGTTTACCTTTATAGCTAGGTTTTTTCTCTCTCCAGGCAGTTACGCTTGGGACGCGTGGCTCGCATCCAGCCCTGCACGTGTCATCATCTGGGCTGGGGTATCAGGTAGCACCCAACCCTACACGTGTCATCATCTGAGCTAGGACAACTTGAGCGTCATTTCTATGTAGCATCCAACCCTACACGTGTCGTTATCTGGGCTGGGGTAACTGGCAGTACCCAACCCTACACGTGTCATCATCTGGGCTAGGGTAACCTGAGCGTCATTTCTAAGGAGTAATCTAGCATGTAATACGCTCTGGAACACCACCTGACAAGGCGAGTATCGGGTGCAACAAAGTACACCGTCTCTTTGATATCGCTTGCCACAAGTGACACTCTCCTCATTGCTACGCCATGCACGTTCTAGCTGAGAAAACCTCGCCATCGACGAATGTCCACTCTGGGAATCCTGTCGTCGATGGGCAAGCTGTTTCCTCCAACTCACTCGACCTTCACGCTCCATGCTGACGTAACAATCATCTTTACTGAAATTACACGCTTGAACTTACTCGCCTGAACCTCCAACAGCTTCAACTAAGTTTACTAGGAAACCTGGCGATGTGCTTCTTGTGGCGATGTCAGACCACCTGATCTTCCATTATCTAGCACGGCGATGACACAAAAACCTGGCGTCGACTGACTATGTATACTGCAGAACGCCACTTCCACAAACGGCGACTATGCTCACTGCCGGACCATTCATCTTTCTCTTGTCCACGTGTCCTGCTAAGCACGCCCCACGTAGTCACTTGCCAAGCACGTCGTCACACCCGATGACCTGATCGGTACACTTATGATCTTAATTTTATAAGCGGTTCTAGATTCGAAACAATTAAGGTGTGAGGAACAATCTGTAAAAAAGGCATATATAAATTATAAAAGGAAAAATTAACATAAATCTGAAAAGCCGAATGCACATATTGAAACAACTTAGCGCAACTTCATTCCACCCAACACATTGAATCCGAAATGTTTGATTTATCATTTTGTTTTATCTAGTACCGTATTACTTGAAATCAGTAGAAAATTAATCCTTATGATCTTAATAATTTAGGATTAAAATTTGAAAACCAGATCGTTCTTGGATTAAAATATATAAATCGACCAAGTCACATTTCACAATTCTTTAATTTGAATTTTTGTTTTAAAATCTACTCTAGTTCCTTTCTTTAGGTTTTCAAAAATTGTGTGCCTACTTTGTTGTTTGCTTTAATTCTAGTTTGTCAATTTATTCTAATCTTTTTGTATTTTGTCATTTTGTAATCCACTTGTGTTGTCCAATTTCAAATTAAGTTTTTCTTGTTTACATTTTTATTGACTTCTATTTGGAGTGGATGACATATTTGGTGACATAAAAGGGTGATTGGTGAATCTAGCACTTGAAGAAGGTGAAAGATTGATTACTAAGATTGAATCCCCCTAAGGAGAGGAAGCAAGTGAAAAGTCAATCAAAGAGAGTGACAAATACTTGAAGAGTAGAATTAGGACAAAATTTTATTGTATTTCATTTGAGTTGTAATTACTAAACATTTTCTATATTAGTGGATTAATAATTCATTTTAGACGGTGAGTGTGTCTCGAAGGTTCAAGGTGCCAATGAGTCTCACCTAAGAACGACTAGTTTAAAATTCCTACACTTTTAGTTTTAGGCTTTCAATTTCTTTCTTTAATTTTTTGTATTTTATAAGGAAAATATCTTGATTTTGTTTCCATAATTTTGGTTTAGAGAAAAAATTGTGAAGTGCATTGTGTTAAAATTCAAGGCCTTAAACAAGAGAGGGTAAATTATTTGTGAAAGATTTTCGCAAATATTGAAGGTAGAGTGAAAAGCTATGAAGAATTAATCAATTGAAAATCTATTAAGCTAATTAGAAAACTATTTTTAAGCTTGATTCCAAAAAATCAACCTGTTGTTTTCATGAAACCACCGGTTGTTTATACCAGCAGTTTCGAAAAGAAATTCACACAAGATGTTTATATTGGTTCACTCTTAACCAAGAGCTACATCCAGTCCTCAGCTAACCACTGAGCATTCACTATGTTATCAAACCTAGATTACAAACCACACACCAAAAGTAACCCCTAAAAAACACACACCACTTTTGGCAAACCACACAGTTTCCAGAAACACCTTCTGAAACTGCACCACACCAGAACACACAAAATACAATGTTTAAGGAAGAAGAAGAACAAAATACACCTGGGTAATTCAAAGCTTAAAGTTCAAAAGTACAAAACCCATTACTATTCCACACACTTGATATGATTCAAAAGCTTTTTGATATCTTGAAAACTCTTTTTGATTGATCTCTCTTTCTTTCTTAATGCATAGGAGCGTAAAAAAATATTTTTATACCCTAATCAAATGGTCAAAGCAGTTAAACCAAAGCCCAAAAGCTGTTGGAATCAGTTAAAATATATTGGAACAACTTAACAAAATTTTGTTAAGGTTTAGAGAAAAACCACCAGTTGATTTCTCGAAACAACTGGCTGAATCTGTTTGACAACAAAGTCAAAAACAAAGCTAAGCTTTTCCAAGCCATTTTAAAAACACTAAGTGTCAAATAACCAGTTGATTCAACATTTCAACAAGTTGAAATTTCACACTCTTTTAGAAAACTCATCTTTTCAAAAAGATTAAGGTTCAATTAACCTTGAATAATCTTAAATAGTGAATTAAAAATTCAAAGACTACTAGACAACACACACAACCAACAACAAGGTCTTCAAGCTTTCCACATGGATTTGGAGACATCAAAGCACCTTATTCAACACATTGGAATAGGGTCTGGCTAGGAATGCTTGGTACTTAATGTTGAAGATAAAAGCTTTAATGTATCAAATTCAAGATGAACCTTGAAGCCTTGCTGCCTTTGGTTTGGGTGTAGTTTAGAGTGTTTAGAATTTATGTAAGATCAGTCTTGATTCTCAAACAAAGCTTGTTTTAATCTGTTTTAAAGATTAGAGTGTTTTTCCATGCAAAGGGAAAAACAACCGATTAAAGTTTCGAGACAATCTGTTGTTTGTCACTTAGCTGGCAAAGGAGTTTTTGAAACTTTTTTTTGAATCAGTTGTATAACTGTCAAAACCACTCAACCGGTTAAATCACAGTTTTAACTGATTAAATGTGAGTTTTCATAACAGTATTTTGAAAACCTGTTTTAACTGATTCAGTTGTTCAAATCTGTCTTTAACAGTAGCTTTTCAAAGGTTATAAATATAGCCTTTCTTCAAATGTTTGGATGATGAAAAAGAGAAAAGTTTTATACTCTGATTTGAGATTGATTTGAGAGATTACCAATTGTTTGTGAAAAGAAGTTTTCCAAGTTTAGCAAGATTGCCTTTGAGCTTTGCTGTGTTTCAAGAACTGATCATAGGGTTTCTGGTCTTTTGTAATCCAGGTGTTTCCTACCCTTTCTTAGTTTCTTGTAATTGTTCAAATTACATTCTGTAAACGATGTTGTAAAATCTTGTAAAGTCAGTGTGATTCTGGCTTGAGGTGTGTGCTGGGGCAAAGGAGGTGAGTAGGCTTTGTGGGATTCAAAGTCACCTCTTTGTGGTGTGTATTGTTGTAATCTGTGATTGATTAGATAGTGAAATACTCAGTGGTTTGATTGAGGAATGGATGTAGCTCTGGGATTGAGTGAACCAGCATAATCTTTGTGTGTGAACCATAGTGATCCACCTCCCTTTCTTGGGAACCTACCTAGTGCACTAAACTTAGTATTTTTCTTTAGAAAGTCGTTTGAGCTTTTAATATGTCTAGACGTCATTTTCATCACAATGGTAATGACTCTAGCTCCTTTAAAATCTTTTGAAACAAATTTCAAATGATCTATAATCACTACAACTATGGAGAATACAAGATGAGAGACAAAGAGAAGAAAAATGACGTGAATGAGAATCTCATCTTGTAGTTTTGGAGGAGGAGTTGAGACTGTTAAAAGAAAAATATGATATAATAAATGAAAATCTTAAAAATCAAACAAGTCATAAGAGTTATAGCTCAGGTTGTTAGAAAAGATGGCTTTAAACTAGAGGGGGGGTGAATTGTTTAAAGGGGTTTTCGCAAAATTTTCAAAGCTAGAATGAATTTATCTTAGAAACCAATTGATTCAGCAATTCAGTTAGCCAAAACAGCAAGCAAAAACTGTAGTACCAGAAAAACAATCGGTTGTTTTAGCGAAACAATCGGTTGTTTATACTAGCAAACAACTAATAAACTGAATTTAAAGAGGTAGAGATAGAGAGATTGTACATAGTTGTTTATACTGGTTCACTCCAAACCAAAGCTACATCCAGTCTTCTCAGAAACCCTGAGGATATCCACTAAGCAATCACCACTTGATCACTTACACAACAACCAAGATAATGACCTTGAACACCTCAAGAAACACACTCTCCTTGGCCAACACTAAGATTGCTGATCTCGAACACCTCAAGAACACACAACCAATCTCAGCAAACACAGAAATGAATTGTTCAACAGATTACAAAGATTACACTTGTTACAGATGAATATCTGAAATCAATACAAGTAGAATCCTATTCCAGCACCTTGATCAATAACAAACTCTTAAGCAATCTCAGCACTTTGAAAAACTCTTTAGAAAAACTTTGTCAAAAGATTATCTTAATTCTCAAATTTGTTTTTCTTAATATATTCAAAGATGTAGTTTGTTATCAAATCTTAACAAACTCTTAAATTGCATTAAAAGATTGGTCA
>Ga0123342_1007966_pt1 | contig 13657 bp, 6 predicted proteins | sample Turbeawhitnodule_FD_89960 | JGI IMG/M metagenome (GOLD analysis project Ga0123342, IMG submission 89960) | Root nodule microbial communities of legume samples collected from Mexico - Turtle bean Mexico white nodule | ecosystem: Host-associated > Plants > Roots > Nodule | place: Mexico: Nepantla...
ACTTAAATAATAACATCAAGGTTTACATGAATGGATAAGAGACTAAATACCTCTTTGGAACATTGGTTCCATGGACAATACTCTTGGTCTATGATGATAGGGTTCATAACATTATTCATGGTACATAATATTTTCAAATTTCATGTGAGTAACTATATTTTTTCCTTACTCATTAGGTTAAGTCTTAATCCTCACTCCATTGTCAGTTCCTTTCATAGTGCAATCCTTAGTTATAATACCTTCAACAAGTTCTTCTTCCTTATACTTTCGAAGGCTTCCAATACTAATACCACAACTAGGTCCACATACTTATCTGCAACCGTCACCTAGTCAAACACAATCATCCCCCGTGGCTACGTTTGTATTAAGAACATTCACACTGGTGGATCTTCCAATATGGATGCCATTAATATTGTGGCCATAAGTTGGAGCACTAACTTTAAATGTGTTAAATGTGAATTTGTGACAACCTAAAACATTGACATGAAAGTGTTTTCTATCCTTGCTAGAAATGTCACAAACTATTGAATTATTAATGTAATTAAAACCAAAATTTTGTTGACATTTCATAAAAGAATAGAAAAGTGAATGAAATCTATTTTGGATAATGTTTAAGTATGTTACATCTTATATTAATTTTGACAATAATATTCATTTACCATGCGAAGTAGTTTGCAATCAAAGTTTTTTCAACTCTCATTTTTATTTTCAAGCAGTTGCACCTTGACCATAAAAAACTCCTTATACCTTGATTATTTAAACCTTCTTCATATCCTTCAACAATGGCAGAGGTTACCCCAATGTTTTCTTGCTTTAGCTCAGCATTTTCTTGTTTCAGCTCCTCCTCACTCTTAGATAAACGCTCTTTGTCTTGGATAAGTTGATTATTTGCTAGCTCGAGCTCCTGAAAACTAGATCTAGCCTCCCTCTGCTTTTCCTCAACTGATGTGAATTGTTTTTCCATCAACTTCAATTGTTCATCAATATCCTCGGCTATTTTTGGAAGCTTTCCTAACTTCCTTGACACTTTCTTTATGCAACTCCATCTAGGATTCCAGTGCCTTTATATGACTTTCGGTTTGAGCTAAAGCTAAGGCCTTAGAATGCAAGGTTAGATATGTCTCAACCTTATTATCCTTGAGATGTTCTTGGTTTTGACATTTAAGGTTTCTCGCTTTCTCTCATCCTTCAGCTCCCGGAGCGACCATATCCTTGTGGCGGTGGATAATGACCATACACCTTGCCATAGAGAGATGGCAACGCTCCACCAAACTTTACTTCGTTAGCTTGCATCTTCACATGCCATAGAAGATTAGACCCTTTGGTCGTGGTAGTAGACACATGTTCTATACAAGAAGCCAGACTCTCTTTTCCATGAAAGATAACACCTGGTGGAGGATCTGGAGCTGATCATGAGCTTGGCCTTCGTAAGGATGAAGGCATGATTTGATTAGGCATTGATGGCTCCTCGCCGACATAAACTCGGGTGCAAGGGAGGCCTTGGAATCCGAGTAGTCTTTTGTTGTTGCAGGGAGGAAGTAATGTCAACAATAGGTATGGAGCCATCATTGACTCTAGAGGAATCAACGATGCTCGAACGAGATCCAGGTAGAACCTTTGCACGCTTTGCAAAAGGTGGAGCGGGAAAGAGTCCCCTTATTTTCACTAATTTATTATTTGTATGTCTTTAAGGCTTTGACAAGTGCATGGGTTGAAGCATGTACATCCACAACTACTTCTAGAATTGTGATTCCAAGTGGGACATATCAAATGACCCATGTAGTTGTAAAAGGTCCTTGCAAGGCTCCTATTGAAATTGAAGTTGATGGCACAATTAAAGCACCTGTGATGTTGGTGATGCACAATGGCTCAGGATTGGTTATGTTGACCACTTAACCATATCTGCTAATAAAGTTTATGATGGTCAAGGTGCAACTGCATGGAAACAAAATGAGTGTTCAAAAAAATTTGATTCCAAACTACTTGGCATGGTAAATGATATTATTCTCAAAATCCATATAAGATGTAATAACATAATTTGCGCATTTATCGAAAATATATTTCATTCACTTTTCTATTTTTGTATCAAATGTCAACAATACTTCGATTTTAATTACATCAATAGTTCGTGACATTACTAGCAATGATAGCAAACACTTTCATGTCAATGTTTTGGGTTGCAACAATTTCACATTTGACGGATTTAAAGTAAGTGCTTCAGGTGATAGCCACAACACTGATGGCATCCACATTGGAAGATCTAGCAGTGTGAATGTTCTTAATACAGTCATTGCCACTAGAGATGATTGTGTCTCAATGGGTGACAGTTGCAGTGTGGACCTGGTCATGGTATTAATACTGGAAGCCTTTGCAAGTACAAGGAAGAAGAGTTTGTTAAAGGTATTACAGTTAAGGGTTGCACTTTGAAAGGAACTGTGAATGGAGTGAGGATTAAGACATGGCCTAACGAGCTAGGAACAAGTTACTGATATGAAATTTTAAGATATTACCATGGATAATGTTTCAAACCCTATTATCAAAGTGCAAGAGTATTGTCCATGGAACCAATACTCCAAAGAGGTACTTGGTCTCCTATCCATTCATGTACATGTTGATGTTATTATTTAAGTAACCAAATATTTCATACACTAAGGTGGTTTAAAATAGTGACTTTTACCTCATTTTTTTATTGTTATGGTGATTCAAAATCCATCAAAAATAAAGATAAGAAAAGTTTCCATCAAAATGATATTAAGGGAACTTCAACAACTAAAGAAGGAATTGTTCTTTCTTGTAGTAATAGTGTACCATGTGTGAGTGTTGAGATAGGTGATGTTACACTCACATTTAGTGGAATCTGACAATAGCTAAATGTACTAATGTCAAGCCAACAATAACAAGGAGCCAAATAAAAAAACAAAGTGCTCTTACTACTGATAAAAAACAGAACACTTATAAAAAAAACAAAAACAAAGTATTGGTAAAAAAAAAAATAAGACAAATTTGTTTAAACAATTTATATTTACAATATTTTATTTCTTTTAAGAGTGAGAAAGACATTCCATTGAATGAGGAGAGCAATAAAATAAATTAGTTGTAATTTTTTTAATAAACACTTGAAATAAATTAAGGTATACAATTATTATTTACGTAAATAATCTTTAATAGTAAACTACTTGTAATATATGTATAAATATCCTATAATACTTGTCGTTAAAGAAAGATTTTTTAGAGGGTGTAAACTATAGGTATAAGTCGTGATTATATAATTTTTTTTTTCTTGTAATTGATTCATTTAATTATTCTTTGTAATTAGAATATTGACAAATCAATATTTTTCATTTATCAGTTTATTGAAGTGGTTTATTAAATTGGTTATATAAGTAAAATCACGTGAATATCAATTTATTACAAAATATTTATTTAACATCTAAGACCAAATCTGTAACTTGACTCAATATTTAGTTAAAATAAAATAGTACAACTATTTGAGAGATATAACCAACAAAAGTGAAATACTCAATTTTTTTTTTATGGTTGAAAATGAATTTGTGAAAATGACTTTATCCATTTTATCATTTTAAGAATGAGTCTGATCAAAATTTTATTGTTTTCATGACTCTTTTAATCTGCAAATTAAATAAGTTTAGATTGGGTGAAACATTATGGATTAAACCGTTTTATATAATAATAGTTACATGTTTCAAAAAATAAAAGTACTATATTAAAATATTAAAATGTATACATATATTATAATTTATATATCATATTATTATATCTAAAAATAAAATTAATTTCTCTAATAAAACTTTATTTTTAAAAGTAAATTTAATTTACTCTATTTTTAAAATTTATATGTCTATAAAGTTGTCCTTTATTCATTTTCACACATGTATATAAAAATCAAAAGCTTATACTTATAAATTTTTTATAATAAAATATTAAATAAATTTATCATATTTTAATAATTAAAAATAAGAACATACGTAAGAATGAGATAAATATATAAAATTTCATTCATACATATTCAAAAATTTAGATATATTATAGTTAATTGTCAACATAATATTTAAAAAAATATATAAAATAACCTTATAAGTTATAACATTTACATATTCAAAAAGTTAGATATATTACAATTAATAATCAACATAATTATTTTAAAAAATATATAAAATAACCTTATAAATTATAACATTAGTCAATGTTAATTAAATTTGTTGGTGTCAAATGTATAATCCAATACATTTACACGAACAATAAACAATCAAAGCTTATAAAATATAACAAAAAAAAACTAATAATTTAGAATAAAATAAAAGATAGACATAGAAATCCTAGGATGCAAGAAATAAAAGCCTGAAAATATAAGTTTTATTTTTATAAACATGTTTGTAAATAAATTTCTTCATTTAGACATCATCATTGCTTTGCTTTGGTACCTTTTAATTTAGGTTAAATTAATATTTATATTATCATTTTTTGTATTCTTTACTGCACTAATTATTTTATTAAATTAAAAAAATTCCTAACTTTAAAATGCCAATGTTTATGTAGATAAATTTATTTTTAATTAAAATATTTTTTATGTATTAAATTTATATAAAAGCAACAATTAAATAAGACTAAGAACATTAACAGAGACGTATGACAAAAATAATGTATTAACTTCATAGTTATAATAATACCAAACTAAAAAAAAATGTCACAACAAAATGAATAACTTCTTCAATAATAATATACAATAATATTGTAAATGTTACTTTATAGTTTTAGTTTTCAATTTAGATTTAATTAGAATTTTCATATTATAAATCATTACCGAAACAAGATTTTACATCGTTTTTTTCTCAAATATTATCACAAGAATTACTTCCTTATTTCTAAATTTTAAAATTAAAATTTTATATTAAACAGTTCATATCAAATTAACACCTCTAAAATATGTATAATATTTATATAACATTACAAAGTTATAATTATTTATTTCAATTCTATATTTACCAAAAATATAATGTGTGTTTCGTTTTAATTACATTTTGTCAAATTTTCTTTCTTTACTCATTTTTATTTATTTTTAAATTATCATTTTACTATTATTTTCTTTACTCCATTATTATTTTTATTCTTCTTTTCATTTATTTCTTAATGTTTTCAAATATTTATTTTAAATAATTTTAATACTAGAACTTCTTATTTAATTATAAAAAAAAAAAAATCTTACATTTAAACACTTTCATCAGTTCAATACTTAAATCATTTTAATTACATTTAATTAACAACTTTATGATCAGTAAAAATTTCAATATAATTTCCTAATTATTTTTACAAATATAAAAAATTACAGTTTATTAAAATATTACAATTACAAAAACATAAAACACAATTTTAAAAAATTCACATATACTATAAAATATTTATTCCAAGTAAACGTGGCCAAACCGATGCTATACTTTGCAATAATCTGAAAATAATATTTCTTGTGTACTGTCATAATGATATTTTTTTAAAAATTTTTCTTTTTCTGTTCATTTAAAGTGGACTCAGCTCTTATTTTTCGTCGGTCTAACACGAACTTATTCACGCAATTTATGTTTCTCGTTTCAACAGCGCTTTTTAATAAAATAAAATTAATTAATTATTATATTAAATAAATAAAAATTTCTTTTATAAAGTAAAAAATTAATTATATTTAAAATAATATTTATTATTAATAAAAAATTATAAAATAATTTTTAAACTGATATATAACAACATTATTAACGCTAGTGAGACTAGTATATCACAAACTCTAGTTAATGCGATGAAAAATAAATTCAAAAGCACAGTAACGAGAAAAACACATTTCTTATCTTTATATGTTTAAAATTATTATTAACAATATTTTCACACAGTAACTGATTTACATTCTTAAAGTATATAGTTATTTTTAATATTTACGTAATTTATTTTTTAATTTTAAAATATAATTAAAAGCAAAATATAAATATAAATATGTACAATATCTGAAGAGAAAAATTCTTTATATGTATATAGATGTTTTTTTTTGCACACTTATGATGTCTTATTGTTAGATATAAATGTTATTAATTTTATGGAATTTTTATCATCTTTTAGAATTTTTATAATGTATAACAACTGCCCTGCTATGTACTACTTCTTTATGGCGTTTTTGGAAAGAGTATCCTATTCAGATTTAAAACGTTGATATAAAGTATATTTAACTTTTTTTAATATTATATATATATATATATATATATATATAAAATTTTTAGTGTAACATCCTAAAAAAATATAACAATACAAGTTCTATTGATTTCTATAAAGATTTGGAGTTTTTTTGTCAAAATATTTTTATTACAAGATTATAATTTATAAAAATACAAATATTAACAATATAAGGTTAAAAACTACATCTTAAAGCCCTCCAGACCCTATGACACCTATTTGATCATCTACGTAGTATGGTCATCCGAGTTTATGGCCCGACAAGAAAAACAAGAGTAAGATATTGAAAAGTAATTTCATAACATATCTAATTCATTAAAAAAAATCAATCAAACTAATAATTTATAAACATTTCTTTAAATGTTGTTATATAAAATTTCAATACTAATTTCATCATTTGTATAAAACCACGCATTGATCTATTTTCAATCACAATCATTCATTTCAATCCCACTTCGTCCTTCGGAAGACTCCTTAAGTATGCCCCTATCAGAGACTAACACCTGATTCAAAGATTACCAATCCAAGAGAACAAATCAGGTAAGTTCAAACATCCATATTGAGTGTCTATAGAGAGACACAGTGTGTATGGACTACCTCTCAACTTCTCTCCACATGATATCTTAATCTATATGACTTACATCATCAATGAAGCTAGGGGATCTATGTTAAAATAGTTTTTTCATACTTAATGCCACTAAACAACAACTCATACATTACCCCAAATGTACGACATCAATTTCATACAATTTTCATCATTCAAATATAATACATATGATTCAATTACATAATATTTAAAAATTCATACCATTCAATAAATTTTCCAACATCAAAAACAATATTTAACTTCCAAGCTATCAAGATATAATATTTATACATGTTCACACAACATAAAATCAAACAATTTTATCAAATGACATCTCTGCAAGAGAAATTCAAACTTGGAATCACGTCACATTCAGATCTTTTAGCCTAGGATACTATTGAAAGTTAAAGTTAGCTTCCTTTACCTGAGATTCCACTGATGGAAATTCTACCTCAAATAGGGGAACCATTCCAAAATTTAGGAACTAGAGCAAATTATCCAAATATTATTAAATTTTAGTATATGGTAAAACAAGTTGAGAGGAACATTTTTCTCAAATGTCCTCGTCAAGATTGATTACTAAATCATAAAGAAAAATGAACTTATTATGTTTGAAAATCTGATTAGGTAGAAATGTACCTGAACTCCTTACTACTGCATGACTTAATCAGATTTTGGAATATGAGGTATGAGAGAGAAAATGAAGAAAGAAGAGAGAGAAGGGAGAAAGAAGTGGAAAATGATGAATGGTGGGGGAGGGTTCTGGTTCCCTTTTTTTTTTTCTATGGCTGTTACATTTACGGCATTTTATGAAGTATGATATGATATCTCATTTCTTTTATCTTTGTGATGTGGTATAATATTTTAATAATATAAAATGAATAATTTTTATTTTTCATTCCAAAAATTAGATTGTTTTTCTTAATTTTATTATGTAATTAAATTTAATTAACTTAATTGTTGTACACTTTTTTTTGTCTTTATAGCTTTATTTTATATTAATAATTATATTAAACTACATAAAAAATTAATTAATTAAGTATAGATAGAATTATTATCTTGATTCTTTTATTGAAAATGTCCATATCTAAATGACATATAGTAATACTAACGGTATCTAAAGAGTAATAAAATAACAACAATAAAAATAATAATAACTGACAAAATATGATAAAAACAATGAAAATAGTATTTTTCTATAAAAAAAAATAACTACCTCAAACAAATTGAAGTTTTTCTCATATTTCTCATTAATTTAATCTTTTACTTAAATGTCAGCCATATTATTATTAACGTAAATTTAAACATAATTAAAAAAAGCTAGCATACAATAAGAAATCAGACAAGTAGGTTAAAAGTTCATGTAATGGCAGAATGTCTATTATAAGCTAGTCCGTCTTATCAAATTTTTTTATTTATATTTATATATGTTTTCTATAATTAAATAATTTGTTTTTGAGTTATTTTCCAATTTAAAGGTCCAATTTTTATTTAAAAATTAGAAATATAAGCCGTAATTCTCTTGGAAATTTCTAATGCATATATAACAGTTATTTCGAGATGTGTCAGCCAAAACATGAAGAAAAATTAGACTCATTAACTTTGTCTTTTAAAAATTTATTGTTTTTTGTCCTTTCTAGATTGTTAAATAGTACATATAAAAACTTAATCCATGATTTAGATTAGTATATTCCAATTAATACTATTCCTAATATTTCCATTCTGGTGAAGAGAGAAGTGTGCATATAATCAAGAGGACTCATTTTCTTAAAAACATGACTACTTGCACTACACAGTTAAAAGATCTGTTCATGACTTGAGAAATTAGGACATAAATATTATTTTTAATCCAAAATTTTAAGATAATAAATTCGTGCACCTATTTTCTTATATTTCGCTCGTCTGATTTGTTTTTATAGAATGTGTAATTTTTATTTCATTTTGAATTTCTAACATATTAATTATTTTATCTCACTTTTTCTTTAAACTCAACTCCAAAGCACTATTCACTTCACATAATATACATGCGATTTATCTACTGTTCAATAAAATATTTGGTTAAAAGGAGTAGAAAGATTCTTTGTTAATTACTTGTTCGGTTTTATGCATATGATCTTTGGAGAAAAGAATATGAACACAAGATTGTAATCCTTTGAGGATTTCCCGTGCTTTTCTGTCATACATCAGAAATAATTTTGCTGGAATAGAAGATCGATCATATTTTTTTTTTATTACAAAGTGGATTTTAAGTCTAACTCAATTCCATAAAATCGGTTAATGAGATTGAGATTTGCACCCACTTATATACAATAAAAAACTCTAATCTCTAGTCATGGGATCTCCAACATTTCTTTCTGTATTCAGAATTCTTCGAAATGCAAAAGCTTCATGATATTTTTTATATTTATTAAAAAATATATGCATGGTATAAAAAACAATGCATGAATGGAATGGGGTTATTTAAGTTATTGCATCGTTTTGTAAGATATTTGAATGCAGTGAGTGCAATTTGCTGAGCTGAACATTGAAGTGAAATTATTCGGTGTGAATTGGTAAACAGTAGGAAGCTTGGAAGGTAGCATAGTATAGCTACTTATATGTATCAGTAACAGTTTGTAGCAGTTTTGAGACACCATCTTATATTCTGAATGGTTTAGATGTTCCTTTTCTTTTCTTGGCTATATATTGCCAGCATATTGACAGGAACAAGTTATTAATCTTGGATATACTGAAATTTTGATATAGCCAAACAATACTCCTATGATGTTGGTTATTGCTACCATACATTCATGCACCCCTAGAACTAGAACTAGGATCCCTTTAAGATCCTTTTTTATGTTACTGTTTAGAATAGGAAGATTGTAGTCTTTATTTATAGAATCGTAGTGAATTTTTTATATTGAATTTGGATTACGATGACTCATTGAGTTAATTTTGATATTATTAGAACATTCTATTATAATTATGTTAATCATGTCATGCAGCACACGATGCTTGTTAGATCTTGAAAATTAGTTTCGACTACTTTGTCATCTAGGAGTTATTCTAATGATTGTTAGAGATCTCACATCGACTACATCGACTAGAGATTAGAGTCTTTCATTGTATATAAGTGAGTATAAATTTAAACTCATGAGCCGGTTTTATGGAGTTGAGTTAGACTTAAAATTCACTTCTTAACAATGATGACACAATTCTCATAATCTAATCTAACATTGTGTACAACTTTTCCTCTACTATTTCTTTTAATTTACTTTTATGGTATCATGATGTATTTACCTGAGTGTTGTTTAGACAGAAGGAGTTTTGGTACCGTATAATACAGTATACAAATTCAATTTCCACGTGCTTCGAGTCTTAAAAACACGATGAGAATGAAAGACACGATAATCTTTGATATCTTCACATGTATTATGAAACTATTCATTTCTCTGCTGTATTCATATATAGATTAGTTAAAGTGATTTTTTTCATTACACAAAAAAGTTGAAAGCAATTTTACAACTTAGCAAAGTAGGTGTTGGCATAATAAGTTGACATATATAATAGAAAATTTGATGATTCATGCAATGAGTACCCAAATCCTCTATTTCAAATTCTGTAATTCATTGCATCCAAGTCATTTTCGGAGTTGCGAATCCTAAAGCCACCAGATGGTCCCCCAACCTCCTACATTTACCCTCTTTTGTCATAGCTGTCGCTTAAGAACTGCAAGAATATTTTATTAATTTAATCCATTTTTTTTAATTTAAAAAAAAGAGTGGTAACTCATTAATTGAAGTTATGATAACTATCAAAAAGTCAAATGGTTTAAGCGATTTTATCTAAAAAAAAATAATGTTAGGTTCGATTATTATAGGTAAAAAAGAGTATGTATAATCTATTAAAATCTAATTAAATCCTTCCAATAGATTAATTTCAACCAAAATGAATTCTATAAGATTTATATAATGAAACTCACAAAAAAACATCACCAAGAAGAATAATCTAAAGTTAAGTTTATCAGTAGTAATACCTAGTACCTTAACTCTTAATTCTAGGACTCTAGGATGGTACGGCCTATTGGATCATATTGGGTCATTAACAGTTGATTAGTTAATTTCTTTCTGCACCCCATGATTTTTTCCTGCACCTCATATTTTCAAAAATTTAAAAATATCTATTTCAGATTTTACGATCTGAAATAAAAAGTTCGAATTATATAGAATATGTAATCTAAAATATAAATTTGGATTATAAATTATGTAATTCAAAATAAAAATAAAAAGTATATTTCGGATTGTATAATTTATTATATTCATTACACATTGTATTTCATATCACACATCTTAAAATATATAATTTTATACTTTAGATTTTATAATTCAAAATATTAAAAATTAAAAATTTTAACTTTTGAATTTTATTATCTGAAAGGTTTTTAGATTTCACATTCTAGAATTAACAAAAAATATTAAATTTTTTTTTTTGAATATTTTCTAAAATATGTGTGCAGGACAAAAAAATCGTCTGGATACTGTTGGACTTTAATGGAGTTTGGTTACCACTGTACTTCATGACAACAAATAGGGTAAGTTGGTATACTTCTAAAGAAAATTAATGTGAATTTAATGAAGGAATATTAATATTATTGACCTACAAATTAGCTTAAAATCTTGTTGTTACTAAATGATTATTTTTATGTTAAAAGATGAAGAGGATAAGAAACAATAGATCCTTCCAACACATTACACCAACCTTAGCTATTTATCTTTTAACTGATATTTATCCATCTACTATAACACATAAAGAGAGCTAGTCCTTCTTCCACTAGTTCTTAATATAAACATTGACCAATGAGGAAACATAGCAAGGATACTCATAAGATAAGATGCATTTTCATTGTTCAAATGGATTGCTACAATCACACAAATGATTTCTTTTAGAATCCATTTTTTCAGTCACAAACACATATGGTGAACATGTGGATAACTAAGCAAATATTATACAATAAAAAGAAAGAATGGGGGGTTATGAAGAAAGATGTGTAAGAAATGCATATTCAACATGTTTTTTCTGTACATTGCATTGGTTTATCACTTTTGCTAATAAAACTGCCAGAAGATTCAAACAGATTATCAATATATAATTTGTTTGCAACTCTCATAGTTTGATCCGAGAAGCATTAGGGTGAATCCTAGATAAGAGTACATGATGAGGAAAGTTCATGGACATGAAGTTGCTGAAATAGCTTTATAAAACTTTCTTTTAGCGAACAGTATTTTTCTACTTTAATATATTGTTTCTAAAATTAAGTAAATTTCAAATAAAAAATATTTATCTCTAAACTTAATTACTCATTATCATTTGCATCCTTAAATATATATGTTAATAACATTTCCCAAATCAACCACTTTTATTTTTGTGCAAATGTAATTAACATATTGCACTTTCATGAACTTTTAAAAAAAAAAGTTTACATTGCACCTTCAACCTTGGTAGACTTTATAAAACTTTTAGTTTGAGGATTAATATCATAAAATTATATACTTTTATGGAGTGTTTCTTTACATTTTTTTCTTAATATTTATTGTATATGATGTTTATAAGGTGAGATTTACATTTACTTATATATTATGAAAAGTTTTTATATCTAGTAAGTGACCTGACAAAGTCAACCAACTCTTTGTTAAAATGGATTTTAAATAACTCTTATATCATATTAAGAAGTGGATTTAAACTAAACTTAATCTTATAAAACTAACTTATAAGTAATGTTTACATCTGAGTTATCATTTGATGACAACTTGAAATTGAGATAAATTCAATGCATAAGTAATACAGTTCGGTTCATCCTGATTAATTATTTATTATATTTGATGAATTGCATTTAAATTTTTAAATAAGATAGAGATTTGCATGAATTTTAACTCAAATTCTTTACATTTACATTCCAGATTTAATTGCGGAGTATTATCTGTGTTTATTTAGTATATATTTCTGTAATTCCAAAGCCATGCACCATCTAAATAAAAATAATCTGACAAGTTTTCTCTAACTAAGTGATACCGATTGCCGTGAAGTTTCTGGTTAGAAGTTCATGAAAATATTCATCTTTATTAACTTTTGAATCAGATTAGACAATCCTAAAAGTTTTAACCTCTGAAGAGTGTATAAAGATTTCCTCTGTTCTTCAATCATGTTCCCTTGTGACGTAATTATTCAACAGTATTACTCTTGACAATATGCACTGGACATTGCTATTTGTTCTGTTTTTTCCACAAGAACCTTCAAATGTTAATTTTAACATACATGGTCATTGGAAAATTGATGAAACCATTACTTTATAGTAAGAGTGTGTCATTTTAGTCTTTAACTTTGCAAAATTCTCCTTTAGATTCTGACTTTCCAAAACGTTATTCATTTTAGTTTTTTTTTTTTCACTTCGTTTTCCATTGTTCTTTAGCGCAAAAAAGTCTATCATTTTGTAAACTCAAGGACTAAAGTGAAGATTTCATATAATTAGGAAGTAAAATAGTCAGCATTTACATTGTCAGGGATTACTCAAGAAAAATCTAAAACTTTCACTCATGTCTGATCTGATGGCATTTCATGAAGGTCTTCTTGAATCATATGATAAAAAGTGGTGCGGAAGCTATGAAGGTGTGTGGGCAAGATCCTCCTAAGAGTGGTGTTGATCTTGAAGGTGCATGATATGTATGAAATTAGGGAGGTTCGGCGAACCCAAGGAGAGGTGAAAGAGATGAAGTTTAGAGCCTAGAATTCTAGGGAGAAGCAAAGCTTGGCACAAAATGGCAGCATAACTTTACTCACAATAAACTTGAAAATACAAGGTGTAGGCTC
>Ga0123342_1007967_pt1 | contig 13655 bp, 11 predicted proteins | sample Turbeawhitnodule_FD_89960 | JGI IMG/M metagenome (GOLD analysis project Ga0123342, IMG submission 89960) | Root nodule microbial communities of legume samples collected from Mexico - Turtle bean Mexico white nodule | ecosystem: Host-associated > Plants > Roots > Nodule | place: Mexico: Nepantla...
TAACTGTGCTCGAAATTTTAGAAACACTGTTGCGATGGTAATGTTTCAATTGTCAACTCCGACTACATGTGCACATTGTCATGCACGATTATTTTACCATGAATCACGTGATATGTGTTGCTCAGGTGGAAAAGTATTACTTCCCCGTGTTACTGCTCCGGATGAGTTGGTTCAAATATTTTATGGTTGTTCTTATGAAAGTAGACATTTTAGACAACATATTAGAAGTTACAACCATGTGCTTTCATTCACTTCACTTGGTGTTCATATGGATGAAAATATAGTTGCAACTGGTCGTGATATATATAGTTTTCGTGCTCAAGGTGCAATGTATCAAACATGGATAAGGACTCAAACCTAAATCTCAAAAAATCAAACACTTTACATGTTTCAAACCTAGATATTGGAAAACAAAATCTGAAGAAAGAACTTTGACTACATGCTAATTGATCTGAAGAATCCGAAGAATTTCTGAAAAGGTTTATTTTTTTTGGAAGTTGTGTTAAGGTAAATTTGATGCAACATATAGGTGTACTTCAGCATGGACTAATTTTATTTATGATGCAGCAAACCAAACCCAGCAGTAATATTGAGAAAAAAAATATCTTTTGGCATTATGGTTTAAAGAAACACAAATTTTCCAGATTGACTAATTTTTGTTTTGCTTATTTTTTAGAATGACTACCTGAAAAGGACTATTTTGTTATGGTCGACACTGTTGAAATATTTTTAATATTCTATTTATATATTCTCTTTATTAATAAAATAAAATAAATAATTTCAAACTTTATGTTACTATGTAAAATTGAATTAAACTCAAAAATTATTTCTTATATATATATATATTTTTTTTTCTTTTTTTTTAATCTGTCACATGAAATAGAGTAAAAGGGCACATGATGAATTTAAAATGATTTTTTCTCTGGCAAATTGGTATATGGTCGACTAAATCAAGGGATGCACTACTGCCAAGGATAATAATAAATGTAGAGCAATATTATATGACCTCGTGGCCTTATCTTCTTAATTATATTATTATATAATTAAAATTGGCTGTTAAGCAGGTAAAAAGTATTGTCATTGGTAAAGATTAAGAACATTAAGTCTTTAAAATTGGAGAACGAAATCACATGTCCTTTTTTTTTAAAAAAAATAATTAAAAAAAAATAAAAGGAATAAGAATGAGTTAGATAAAATATAATATTATTTATGATAATAACTCTTGAATAATACAACTCAAAGGTCAAATAACAAGTTCCCATTATTTATGAGGGTACAAAAGGTGGACCAAAACAAATGTGACTTAAATAAGAACACAGAATGAGGCATACACATAACATGCCTATGTTATTGAAAAGTAAAAACATAACACAAAAAACCACCATGCGTGTTTAGATAGAGATACTGTTAGGGATTCCTCTGAAAGTTATCCCTTTTTCACTGGTGGGAAGAAGCACAGTGTAGGGAAATTTGATTGGTCCAGTTCGGTTTTTGAGTTCTTGGTTAAGGTTCCTTTCAGAGATATCATCCTCAATCTGTTTTAGGCGTTCTGTAAATGATGTGAACGCAACTTTTGCCTTTTGATCACCAGTCCAGTCCAAAGTGTCTCTTTGTCCAAGATATACCTCGTCAGAAGAATGCGTTGATAATAACTCCAACACTGAAAGATCAACAACTGTCTGGTACTTTGGAGTAATTGTTTTCAAAAATGCTTCTTGAGGTTTCTTGCTCATCTCATCATACTCTGGAGTTCCATCTTTTGGGATCCATCTTCGGCTTTGTGTAGGACGGTTCAGAATGTAACCTCCATAAGGATACTGTCCAAAATTAACAGCTGCATGAAGAGCTGAACCAATCCATATAATGGTAGTCAGAGTTTCAACCAGCTCTTCAGAAGTCTGCAGTTTTGGCCATTGTGCAGCTTCTAAGTCAGGGTGACCTTTCTCCACAACTTCCTTCCACCAATTTTTCAATTCATCATCTTGTTGAACTGCATCATCATCTGAATAATACAGAGAGACGTACTTTTGTACCCACAACTTAATAGCATTCCATATTTCTAGTCCATCAACAGCATAAGGATAGTCCTTTATCAAAAGTCTAAGCCCATGAGGGACAGAGTCATCCTTAACCGCCATTCCTCTAAATTAGTCAAAAGTAAAAAAAAAATCAGTTATTTTGATAACAAGGCTACCTCAATTTTTACCATAATTGAACATATTGATGTTTCTAATTTAATACGTTTAATTTACCTTTTGATGAGATCGTTTGGTAAGGCTTGGTCAGTGAAAACCCAATTCTTGTATACAGCGGAAGACATCTCCATAGCATACGGTCCAGGCAAGAAAGTTTGCTCTAAAATGCCACCTGCAGTAATTAGGGATTTCCTAGCAAGTGCATTGATGTTTATGGTGTCACGGAAGTGAGGATGAAGAAGTTTATAAATGGGGTGAAGTACACTGAGGTTCCTGTGTGTTGCTATGGCAAATGGCTCAATCGCTGCATGGGTATTTAACCTGTGACAGACACCAAGAATGTTACAACATTAAATTTATAGAGTAAACATGTTTGCATATGTATGTTGATAGCAGATGGAGTTGTTATGTATATACCAGTGGCTTATGAGCTGATGATAGTTGGTGTCATTTACAACAACATGAGCTTTGGCCAATTGCCAAATTGTACTTTCAACACCTCTGTCTGCAGGCTTCACCACTATACTCTCGATACCCAAATAAATATCTCCACATTTATGTGGCTTGCTTAATTCAATAGCAAGTGGTTTCAATGTCCCGTCCTCTTTCAAGTACAAGAATGTCCTGGTGGCATAAGCCTTTGCAGAAGGAAGCTCGTTTATCTTCGTCAAATAAGGCATGAATGCGTCATAGTAATCTAATATGAATAACTTTCCATCAACCAATGCCTGTTCCACAAATTTAATTTCAATGATTACTGTTAATTTCATATACCTCTGAATCACAGCAATATAATACTAGAAAGAATATTTCCAAATCCAACTATTTAAAGAAAATATTGAACTACTTTATAGTACATTTATATTATCACCTCATCTACTTTGACCTCATCCATGTTGATCTCCAACTGTTCTTTTGTTATTGTACTGGGTTGAGTACAGTTGCAAAGTGGCTTGTATGGCGATATGCTTATGATATCTTCCAACTGCCATTAATAAAGATGTCCAATGATCAGAAAAAGAAAGGGCAAGACAATAGAATAATTCAACATGAGATATTTGCACTTACTTTAAGACGGCGAATTACAACAGGGTTTACACCCGCAATCATCTCTCTCGCAAATTCTTCATCGGTCATCCATGCAAACTTGCTTTCTATACAAAATTATAAGAAACAAAATAAAATTAACAAATGGTGTAATGTGTGGAAGTGGTTACGTTGGAGTGGGAAGAGACTAAGTTACCTTTGATTACATTAGGTAGTGGGAACTGAAGGACACTTGGAGTAGCATTCCCAGTGATAGATATAGGCAGATTAACGCCACCTTCATACATTTTCTGCACTTCTTCGAAGCCATTAAATTCGTTTGTTGTGGTCTTTAAATATAAAGAGAGGAGCAAGGGTTGGATTCTTCCTAAACTTTCTTTTCCTAATTCACGGAATTCTTTACCCTTCACGTTACTGAAACTTTCATCTCTTGGCACATAATTATCCTCGGCTAGTTCCTCGTATTCACCACCTGTCAAGACATAAATTAAGCATTGAGACAGTTTTTATCATCAAGAATTCAAACTTTTACACCATGTAATTAAAACATGATAAAAATGTTACTCACCATTGTTGTTATTGTGGATGAGTTTTCTCCCAGTTCTAACCCTACGAGGATAGGGATATTTCGGGCCTCCAAGAACTGGGTGATCTTCTTGTTTATCGATGGGTAGAGTGCCCAGATCATTATAGACATCATAGTCATAAATCCTATCCCCTTTCTCACGCTTTCCAGTTCCATCTCCCCTTAAATTCTGTAACTCTTCTTCTCTGTACTTTTGTAATGTCACTGGTGTCCCTTTAGGAAGATATGGCTGCAACACATAGTTTTTCACAAAGATATAGTTTTCTCATTTAAATTAAGAATGGAAATAACAAATGCTCGTGATATTTGACTTACAATGTTGGCAAAGAAAATGCGACCTGTTTTGTGGTCATTATGAACCCACGAGTTACACACAAAGTGGATATTGTTTTGGTCGTGGTCACTTGTTGGATATTCAAGAGTCAAACTGACAAGGAAGAACTCATCACTCATTAAGTTTGTAACGTAGAATGCTCCTGGAATTCCCATTTCATTATGATCCCATTCAAAATATATATCGAACTCCTCCTTTGTGCCCTCCAAGGTTCGTAACACAGAAGCTTTATTCTCCAAGTGGCTATCCTTTCCCACTTTCCCAGCCACATTTGTTGCTGCAAAATGCATACGAATCAAAATCCAAAAATAATAGTAAGGTTTTTTTTTTAAACTAGATTCTTTGTTTTTTTTTTTTAGTTTTGTAAGTTTAGGTTGTTTATAAGGGATTTGGTGAAAATTATCTATGTATAATTTTTACTTGCTGATAAAAAAAAGTACATCAGCAAAGATTGTTTTTACAGTATCATTTGATTTCAAATCACCATATAGGATATGAACTACTGCTTTTGATAAAACATAACTTTTAACTGTAAATTATAAATCATGTTACAAATTATAAACATAACTATTTTTGAAGCATTGATGAGATGAAAACTTTTAACTGATAATGCATAGTGTGAAGCTGAAAGGAAAAACATGAGAAAGAGAGAAGACTAACGATGATCTTGTGAGTTGGTACTACTAATCAACTTGAAAGACACAGATTTAGTGATATCATCGACAAAAGAGTTAATTAGCTTGAAGCCAGTGCCAATGAGAGCCTTAGGGTTGGTTAGGGTTTCAACCAGAGTCTTCCGAATCAACACCACCTTCCCCTTCACCAACTTCACCTTCACCACTATTGAACTCATTGCTATAGCAACGATAGTTTCTTATGAATCTGTGATATTTCAGACTTCTGAGTTGTGAGAAAGCTAAGGCTGTCTCAGCTATTTATACACCAAACTATGTGATGCTTCTATTATAGTATAATCGTAGATCTAAGATGATAATAAATATCCTTGTTTTCTTTTTATCAATGAATAAATAAAATTAAGACCACACATTCAAACCTTAACAATTAAGCTTCTAATAAATATCATTGTATTAATGAAGGAGGAAGTTTCTTTTGAAACCACCCAAAAATTATTTATTTCATGGTTGTCGATGTACCCCTCTAATAATCTAGTAAAAGTAAATGGTGTGAACAAAATATTTTAATGAAATTGAACAATGTTTTTTTTTTATAACAAGTTGCTTCTATATAGTTTCTTGACTTATTTATTATTACAATTAAAATAAAAAATTGTAATTAATTTATTTAGGAAATGAATGGTACGTATAACCAACAGGATGACAATGAGCCTAAAATATGGGAGTTTGATTATATTTGTTTCTATTTTAGAAATAAAAATTTGTACTTTGGGTTTTATATATGTGGTGGATATAAATTTTGTCTCTTATCATTATTGGGTTTGGAGTATACTTATCTCCATTTAAATATTTTTCCTTACAATAAATTAAAAGTTATAATGCAGAAAATATGATCACTCTTTAATGTGGAAATGACATATATATTTTTCTTTATATGAGAATGACACATTATTTTATTCAAACAGATGTGAAAGCAGAAAGAAGACTTGCAATTTATTGTTTAACAACTATTTGTTAAACAATAAATTTAAATATTTAAGTATAATCATCTTCATTTAAATATTTTTCCTTACAATAAATTAAAGTTATAATCCAGAAAATATGGTCACTGTTTAATGTTGAAATGACATATTTTTCCTTATATCAAAATGAAACATATTATTTTATTCAAACAGATGTGAAAGCAGAAAGAAGACTTGTAATTTATTGTTTAACAACTATTATTTGTGTACACAAAGGATCTATAAAATAAAACTCAAGTCAGCTGTTGTTGGAGGATTTATGTATAATAAGTCTAAATGGTGAATTTGATAAGAGTGAGATGTTTTATTATCAAGAGATATGAGGAAATATCTATGAGATAAGATTATAATTAATTTGGCTAAGGAAAGAAAAAAAAAGAGAGAGAATGTAATGTTTTTTTTATCAGAAAAAACAAATAAATAAATAAAAGAATTTCAGATATATTTTAATACTTATACAAAAATACCAACCTAAAAGAATGTAAAAAGAATGTAATGTTAATCTCTCTTTTTTTTTCTCTCATAATCTTCTGGTAATGGGTTGTAATAGTATCAAGGACTCCATTTATATAATTATTTTCATTGATAAACAAATAATTATATAAAGTTTTAAAATATCAAATACAAGAGGATTTCAATAATTCAAAAATGAAGAATAAGCATGAGAACAATACAAGGACAAATATCTATAAACTTATTTGTACTTGATTTAAAATATCAAATATATATACCATTAATTATTTGATCTATCCCATTTTTTATTCATTAACATCATAATAAATCCATACAATATCGATAAATTGGATTTTATTTGTGATTTCTAATAACCAAATTATATAATTACAACACATTAAGGGTAGTTATATGAACTCATGTGTCTACTTTCAATATTCAAAACAAAAAGTCAATTTATATCTCTTATAATAAAATATTTAGATGATGTGCACGATCTATAATATTTTTTTTTCTACCTCTTTAGTCAAACCTACCTTTGTTGCTGTCATTTTGGTTTGCAGCTAGTTGCCATTCTATACCCTATATTTGTTTACCGAAATGCAATAAATTTATAATAGTTGATTAATACACAATTTCAAGAGCTAAAATATTATTTTTTTTCCAATGAATTTTTTTTTATAAGAACTAATTACATTAAATAAAATTAAATAATTAAGGAAAGTTCCAACCCATATATACAAAAGTGATTAAATATATTCAAATTAGAATTCATTACTACCAAAAACATACCATCTCAAAAAAAACCTATATACATGATATATGCCACCATAAAAACTCAAAAGATAAGATATTGATGCAACAATTAACCAAAAATAGACCAAAACCACAAATAGTCTAAAGTAGTTTGCAACTAAAGTAACCAAAATCCAAAAAACACTACGCTATACACTTTTGCAAGTATGTATTTGGTGTGTTCCAATGAATGTGATCATTCTTATTCAACATAAATGATTAAGGGTAAGTTGGATATAAAGTTTTAAACTTTTTTTGAAGTTATTTCTACTAAAAATATACAAATTATTAAAAAATTCTAAAAAACTTTTGAAAATTTTGTATCTAAGGCTTTGATTTTTATTCTATATCTCCTCTCATGCAATCTCTGAACACGGGAAGGTTTTATTATACCCAAATCTTAAACCACCAATATTATAAAAAAAAATAGATGAACAAAAAGAGAAAAAAAAGACAAAGGAAGAAGAATATTTTTTTTTTACTTGGATTAAATCAGAGAGTCTGAATATATATACAATGCACTCATTTTAGGTTTAGTTAAAGAGACAAAATATAAAACAAAGAATTATAATTTTTTTTATCAGCAAATAAAAAAAAAATTAGGAAGTACTTATGGGATGCTCCAATCCTTATACATTACAGAAAAATAAAACCACCTAAAAATCACCAAAATAGTTAACTATTATTTAGCTAAAACATTAGTAGCTAATGATCAGATATCAATTTATAAACTATTATATAAAGTGTTGGAGATCTCACATTAACTAAATATTAGAGTATTTCATTTTATATAAGTGAGTGCAAACCTTACCCCATAAATAGGTTTTATGGGATTAAGTTAGGCTTAAAGTCCACTTTGTAATATAAAGTTCTATTAATAATATAAACTATTTTTGATACCAATAATTTTTTGAGTTTATAAAATGATCTCAATTTTAATTAAATAATAATTAATTATTTTGATTTCTAAAATTAATCACATCTCTAGATTTGGGAAGACATGGACAAGGGAGATTTAGTGTTGTCTAAGTAGCATAAAAGATATTCCATTTAATTTATTTTACTTTTTACCGATAAAAAAAATAAATACTCCTCATAATATACATTTTTTTATGTTATTCAGACTACATCTCTTTTTCTTAAAATTTTTTTTATTCAAATCAATTTGTATGGTTATTATAAAACCTTCATTTGAATCTTTTAACGACTTCACATTCTTTAACATTTTCATAAGAATATTCAAGAATTGAAGATCCATATCCATGGTTAAATTTAATAACGTTAATAAAAGATGAGTGTACAAATATAAGCCTACAGATTGAAAGATAAGGAGTAATGAACCGGAATAATTTTGTTAATTTATTAATTCTCGTATTCTCTTTGCATTATGAACGTAGATAATCGTATATTTAATTAATAGTGACATATAAAGAAAATAAACACTTAAATTTATTGGAATTGTAAAATGACTTATATAAAAGACTAACTTTTCTCCTCAACTATCTCTTACAATACTTATATAATTTATTTATTTATTTTATTCTCATTTAAAATGAAAATAATTTGGTAATCCAATTGTCTAGGAAATTATAAAATTAGGGCTGGAGATTTTTATATGACTAAAGCACTGTACTGCAAAAAAGTTGAAATATTTTTGAAGTAATCTGTATTTATTAATTTTTATTATTGATAAAAAGATTTTTATTATTAATAAAAAAAACTAAATTTAAGTATCAATCAGAATAAGTAAATTGTAATATTTAGATTATTTCCTAATCCAAATTCATATCTTCAATAGTGCAAGAGTGAGGATTTCTTCAACATATATCTATTTTCTGGAAAAACAACTTTATTAAATATATGTTTGGATATAACTATTTCTGTAAAATGTTTTTACTAGAATTAATATAAAAAAAAGTCATTAAAATCCTTTCAAAAATATTGTAACTAAAGCTTCGAATTTTATTCTATATCTTCTTGTCATGCAATCTCTAGAAAACGCATGGATAGAAAAATTATCCTATGCATAAAATTAATAACTATAATCAGAGATTTAGCAACCCCATAATTCTTAATTTATTTATTTGAAATCCCAAATTACTTAGATATATAGTTAAAATTAAAATATATAAATGGATATAATTTTTATTTTATTAAGTAAATTTTGTAAATTTGACTTAGATTTTAATTTTAATTTTTAAATAATATCCAAGTGATTTATACGATGTCTTCTTTGTTCCTATATTTTATGTTCCACTTAAATTCTATTTTAATGTTACCTTAAAAAAATTGACATGGTTGACATTTAAGAAAAATAATCCAAAAAATTCTCTGGCAACCGCGATCTGAGACTGTGGTGTAGGAGAAGAGGTTAAAACGTGATTTTCTTTTTCTTTTTCCTCAATACTCGTAGAAACACATGGCATTGTCGTAAATTTTTTTAATATAATTAAAAGTAATGATAATTATAATAATTTTTTTATTACCAAGTATAATATTAAAAATAAAATTATAAAAATATAAACCTTTATTATTTTCATTTAATGTGATTTTTTTATCAGCAATTAAAATAGTTGTTGTTGCAGAAAGTTTGCAACTGGCCTAGTAAAGCATCTTATCAGTTTAGTTGAAATTTAACGTCGCACGCCACTTCCAAGCATGCATATATATAAACAAAAATTACATGATATTAAATTATTAAATAACAACTATACATAATTGAAATTTTATAATAATTATAATATTTACTCTTTTTTAAATGATGAGAGAAAAATATTTTGGTGATTTTAGTGAATTTGGTAGATATAGAACGAATTTAATTATTGAAAGAAAGAAGGTAAATTTATGTAGTGAAAAAGAGTATTTCAAATAAAACAAATTTAAGAACTAAAAATATAGAAGAGAAGGTAAGTTTTTAAAGTTATTCATTAAACTAAGGATTTACATGATTGAATATTCATAATTAATAATAAGTGATGACAAAAAATAAGTTATAAATAACAGATTAAAAAATAGTAAAAAAAATTAAATGTATACTTTACAAATGATTTAATTCGATAAAATTTAACGTTTATATTTCCTAGAATGCAATACATTGTTTGAAAAAAAATCATATAAAAAAAATGTATGTGTAATTGAGATTGGGACGAAAAATAATTGATTTTATTTTCAAATGAAATAAAAGATCGAATTTGGTTAAAACGTTTTTTCGTTACATTTTGGTTAAAACAATTTTTTTTTGTATGAAAGGATTGGATCCCATAAATAATCTAATCTAATTTATTTTATTCATTTTTTTTTAATAAAAATAATAATAAAAAATGACTAAAAAGTGATTAATTAGTCTTTTAAGTTATCTAATAAACTAACTTAAAATTAACTTAATATAAGCAATAATAAAACTAAGTATAGCAATGATAAAAGGTATCAAGATTAAAGTTCACCAATTTCAATCTATATATTCATTCAAATATTCGGGTTATTAAAAGTTCAAAGCCTTATAAACCAATTCCTTGATTTTAAAAATTCTAAAGTGTCTATTACAATAATTGATTGCTCAAATCATCATAAGAAAATCCAACAAAACCCTTGCTTTAAGTTAAAAAATTGATTCAACTAATAATTTAAAATTTGTCCCTAACATTCAAAAATATTAGATGATTTGATTCAACCCATATTTAAGATCTATCTTCTAACATGAACCTAAATCAATTGTTAAAGGATGCATGATGAGTTCATCTTATTATTAACAACAAAATCAAATCATTAAAATTAAATAAAAAGACATCATATACATAAATCATAAGCATTATTATTGAAGAGTTGGATATATTACATCCAATCTCAATACAAGAGAAGTTTAGTTACTGAGAATAATGAGCACCATATTAATTACACAAATGTTGTAGTTAATATGAAAATTCAATTACATTAAATTGTTTATTGTTTTATAAATTACTTGATGTTTATATAATTGTTATTTGATACTTTATTTTAAAATTTATATAATTATAATTTCTTCTTGAAAATTAGTATTGAATTAAATAAAATGTGTATTTTTTTATATTAAATCTGTAATAATATAATACTTTTACTATTACTTTTAATTTTTAAAAGAAAATTATTTAATTAATATAATGAAAATACATTTTTTTATCAGCAATGAATAAATCACTACAAAAAAATCATGAAATAAAAACCAATTTTAGAGACAAAAAATAATTAGTTGTTATAACGACTAAATTAGAGACCATTTTAAAAATAATTTAACAATAATAAAAACTAATATAGAAACCAATTTTTTTTTTTAGTTTCTAAAATAGTCTCTAATTTGTAGGAGACTATGCAGATGCAGTTTTTGTTGTTTGTAGGAGGATTTTGGGATTTCTTTGTAATTGTTGGAACTAGTTTTTAATATGTATGAAATGGAATCAGAGATAGTGTCGGATTTCATGGTTTATGTATACGGGTTGAGATACTCCTGAAGTACCTCTTTTATTCTATTTTATTCTTTGTTGACAAAAAAAAAATCTCTAATTTAGTCATTATAATAATTAATTATTTTTTATTTTTTAAATTAATTTGTATTTCATGATTTTCATATAGTGAATAAATTAAAAGAGGCATTTACGGGGTATTTGAACTCGACTTCAAAAATACAAACCGAAAACAAATTGTAGCAAGCTGCACCTTAAAGAACTAGGCCAAAACTTAATCTACCATTGCAATAAAATCAGCTATTGGACATAAATACACCAATGCACCAATATAATTAAGATAGTATTACAACATATGTATGGGAATACTTATTATGTGAAAAAAAAAATGAAATACAAATTTTACAATAAATAAAAATGACAAGAAAAATAAGCATTAAATTTTATATTTAAAAAAACAAAGGCAAAAATACAGTCAAATCCGACTTATCCCTAATTATAATGTATATACGAAATCACATGTTTTTTTAAAAAATAATTAAAGAGAAAAAAAGACAGGGAAAGGAATTAGTTAGATAAAATGTAAATATATAATATTCATGATAATAACTCTCGAATAACAAACTCAAAGTTCCCTGTCATAAAAGAAAACATTATGAGCTCAAAGTAACTGACTTAAATAAGTTAATTAAGTAAGGTAACTATCACCCGTTCACTATATATTCACTTACCGATTTAAGTACAGTAACTGCAATGAATACATTATTGTACAAAGCACTAGGTTGGTCTTCAGCAGAAGGAATTACTACTGACCAATGATTTACTTTGTGCACTTGTTCTTGCAGAATTCTAATTTCCTTCTACAGATCACATAGTCTCTTGACATTGGTCATAATTTGCTTTTGGGAAATTTCATGTTGTTGAAGAATTGTTTCCCATTCACTAAAAGAAGGGCCAGTACATTCATGTTTTTCATGTGAACTAACACATACGGCTTCAATAACAATATCCAGCCTTCGTTCTTCTTCAGTCAAGGGCCATTCCCATGAAATCTGAAATACAAAATTATTTATTATGATAAACAAATTAAGGCAAAACTATCAACCACAAAGTTAACAATATAATCTACCTCAGCTGATAAAAAAACATCATGTATCTTTCTTAACCGAAGGTTTTCGCACGATCATTGCAAAAATCGAGGAAAACGAGAATTATTTTCCGCTTTTCCAAGCCCAACATGTTCAACTGCCCACAGCTGTTGCACAAAAACATTAGTGAATAAAAACCTTCGTTTTAAGATTATGAACATTACATTATATCGTCCATTGTCCTGAATTTTGAACATACCTGCAATACAACAACACAACCAACTAAGTATATCTCACACAGATTCTTTTGTTGGTAATATACTTTGGAAGCCCGAGTTATACTGGAAACAACTGATTCATGAACTACACCCCCCAATTGTACATGTGGAGTGCATCTAAATTGTCTAAAAGTCTAAAAGGAAAGCTACAAAAATTCTTATAACTCCTAGGAAAATAAAAAACAACAAATGAAAGCAAAATGGTTAACCTACAAAAATCATCAACATTTTGTCTCAGCCTAAATTTTTCATCAGTCATTTTCTTCATAATATTACGTACATTAATGTCCTCTCCGTCAAACAACTGATTCACCAACCCTTCTGTATCATCCTCTAAATTTACAACTTCCCCCCCTAACACGCAATCTCAGTCCCACACATATATCCATAAGTGATAAAGGAACTAATTTTTCCCTAAACATAAAACTTTGCTTACTCCCATTCCATCTACTTAGGAGTTCTCTTAGAACAGTAATTGATATTTGCATTATGTCTTCTACTTCAGCAATCCACTTAAAAGGAGTTTATTGTATCCTTTCTCGTTGAAAAGAAGTCAACCTACGATTCACTTCAACAATGTACTCCGTTTGCACTGTGTGTCTCACTCTAACCTAGAAATTCAAAGCACACTATAATTAATATTTAATGCATTTCAAAAATAACAAAACTATTAACAACCTTACAATATAACCAATCTTACATTGAAGTCCTTTTCTTCACCATCACTTTGTCTTGAACTTGAAGTCATGTTGCAAACAATAGGAAACTGGTAATTCTACAAAAAAA
>Ga0123342_1007968_pt1 | contig 13654 bp, 3 predicted proteins | sample Turbeawhitnodule_FD_89960 | JGI IMG/M metagenome (GOLD analysis project Ga0123342, IMG submission 89960) | Root nodule microbial communities of legume samples collected from Mexico - Turtle bean Mexico white nodule | ecosystem: Host-associated > Plants > Roots > Nodule | place: Mexico: Nepantla...
CTATGGCTTTTGCTAAATCAACTCCATCCGAGCCTCTTTATAAACTAAACTACCAGACAGGTTATGATTGTGACAGGCAAGATTTGACGTAGGAGTCAGAATCCTTGTAAGTTTTAACTCAAATTTCTATTTGTATTAGTCTTCTCTTTTCTGTGACACTGGAGTAGGTTATCTATTTCCATTTGTTTGGCAGAAATTTTCTTGCAATTATTTTTATGCATTGTGTACAGTTTATAAAGTGTCAGTGTCATGCACCGGTTTGATCCGTAGTTATACTCTAGAGTCACTCAGGTGAGCAAGCACTATTTGCAATATATCTGTTTTGCCCATATTACTATATTCTATAAGAATTTCTTCATGGCTGTAATGTATGTTCGATTTTACTCTATTAATCTCGATGCCATAAAATTTTAGAGAAGATGGCATGTATTTATGTAACTAATACCAACTCAAGATACATTTGGTTCCAGAAGGAGGGATTGAATGGAGTCTTGGACTGTTTTTCGCAGCGGATGAGATAGAGACTGTCTAGTGGGTTGTTTTGTTGCTTGACTTGCTTGCTTCCTTGAGGTTTATTTTGTTTTTATTTTCTATTTTTAGATTACTTTCTATTTTCTCCAAAATATTAGAGTTTTTGCAAAAACACCATAAAAATTGCATTTTGTAGCTTATATTTTGCTTGAATAGTCTAACTAGTGCTTTAATCATTTCTAGGGATATTCTTTGATTTGGACTTTGACCTTAGAAGCTTAGGTACGTTGAAGACTGGAAATCCAAGTTAAAAAGCAAACAAAATGTAGAAAACCGTAAAAAGCAAACAAAATGTAGAAAACCGGCATTAGACGATAGAAGTCTTGGTCAAAAGGTACTAGACGATCTCACCCAATTGTGAAGTCTTGAAAATCTATAAATAGAAGTGTAGTTTAGAAGTAAAACAATCATCAAAGATATATAGTTAGTAGTTAGTCATAGTTAGGTGCGATAGTAGTTAGGGTCACGCTTCAATCTTACAACTTTTAGTTTTCTGTTTAGGGATTAACTTTTAGATGTATAGTTTCTTCTTCTCCTTCCTTTTTGCATTTTCTCAGTTTATCTTCTGAAACAAATTTGATTATGGAAATGGGAACAGGATTTGAAAACCATGTTAGAGGAAAACTTTGTTTTAGTGTTTTTTCTTCAAAATCTTTTTATTGTCTAAAACTTATTGATTTTTAGGATGTTATTGTTATGTTTTAAACATATTTAAAGACTCTAATTTATTCACTGTTTTTACTTTTAAGTAAAGTCAATTGTTGAATTGATTTTTTAATCCATTAAAAACAACAAAACAGTTGAAAAATTATTTTTTTGTGAGATTTATACAAATATCTTGAAAATAATTTATTACTTCTTCTGTCCACAAATAGCTTATTTGTGTTGGTGGACCTAGATTAGCACAAATAGCTGAATTAATATTGTATTAGTTAGATATTTGGTATATCTTAGTTATGTTAATCCTAGTTTTATGAAAGATGATTTGAGTATAGTACTATTATTTTTTATGAAAAAGGCAACAAAAAGAGAGGTATTTTGAAAATACCTCATTTTGGTTGTATGTTTCATCATTGTTCTTTCCTCTTACCTGCATTCGAACTCGGTGTGGTTAGAAACAGTCTTGCAACTGTTACCATCCAAACCAAGAATGCAAGTAATCTTGATAGACACTTTTAAAAAGAAATAGTCACTAAAATTTTGAAAAAAATCCCATACTATATTTTACCTGTCCTATCTACAAATTAATTAGAACTTTTACTTATTAACATGGATAAGATTGCATTCTTTAAAAGATAATTAACTTTTTATATTATAATTTAATAATAAAATTATGACACTTATAACTGCAACACAATCTATTTGTATGATTTTATTTTATTTTATTTTTAACTATAAAAGAATAATATGATTCATAAAGTTGATATTGAAATATGTGATGATGACCTGCACAAGTATGCAAATGTCACATGTTATTCAAATTATTTCTTTTAAAGTTTCTTTGTTATACTTGATTAATCTGTTGTCTATATATCCAATTCCTTGTGTTTCAATTCATCTTTGTTTTCATAGCTATTTAAATTTTCTAAACATATAAAATTAATAAGTTTAAGATTTAATAGTTTACAAATTAAATGTACAAAAGCTTTTATATTATGTATATAAACTACTAAAGTTGTAGAAAACCCATAAAAAGGATTTTAATTTTTTTAGTATAAATGTAATATTTTATTTTGTGTCATGTTTTTACTAATTTATATATATATATATATATAATAAAATTACTGTGTTATCTAATCAATTTATTATTTTTTGTAGTAGTTATTGATCTTGTTTAGATTTGCTTAACAATTTATTTATGTACCTTGATTTAAATTTAATTATTAATTGTCATTGGTTTATTAATTCAGAGTGATTTTTTCATTACATTTGTTAAAAAAAATATTTTTTTTACTTAGAAGAAGTTTCAAAATTATAGAAGGGTTGTATGTGTAGTATTCTTTATCTTTTTCACATAATACTTATAATTTTGTTCTATTTAATACTACTGGAAAGAATAAATGATTATATATAATATCTAATTATATTTTATTTTAATAAAATTAATTTAAACTTAAGTTTGTTTTTACATACTAATTTTTCTATATTTGTACAATTTCATTCTATAGTTATGTAATAAAATATAGTAATTTTCTAACTTAAGTTATGTAATAAAAAATAAATGATTATCTTGGTTTAATGATGTGATCATCTGCATATAGATTTTGAACAATTTTGACATGATTTCGAACAATTTTGACTCAATTCCAATTAATTATACAAATTTTGTTTGTTATTTTCATTCAATATAATTGCATTTCATTTAATTATGTACTAAGGTGTTAATGGAAACAAAAGTCACCAACTAAAAAATGTTTTCGATTTAAAGTCATGGAGTAAAAAATAAGTTGTTACCTCTGTTCAATTATGTAGACACTTGTGTATGTGTTTTTGAACAAATCTTGATTCATCACAATGACATTTTGTTTGTTATCTTCATTCAATACATTTGCATTTCATTTGGTTTTGTACTAGGGTGTTAATGAAAGCAAAAGTCACCAACTAAGTAAAAGTCACATTTTTTTTTTGTTATTTTCATTGAATATATTTGAATTTTATTTGGTTGTGTACTAAGGTGCTAATGGCAACAAAAACCACCAAATTAAGAATATTCTAAACTAAAGTATGCATTAATAAATAAGTGGTTACCTTGGTTCAATTATGTGGTCACTTGCATATGGGTGTTTGAACAATGACTCGTGTACAATCACCAACAACTCAATCAATTTTATTTGTTATATTTGTTCAATACATTTGCATTTGTTCTGGCTCTGTAGTAAATGGTGAATGGAAGCAAAAATCACTAACTAAGGAATGTTTTAGTAAAAAATAGGTAGTTACCTTGGTTCAATAATGTGGGCACCTGATTATGGGTTTTTGAACAATCCTCACTTGTGCAAATCTTCAACAACTTCACCAATTTTGTTTGTTATCTTCACACACTACATTTGCATTTAATTTGATTTTGTACTAAGGTTAAACGAAAGCAAAGTCATCAACTTAAGAATGTTTTGAACTTAAGTTATACCCTAAAAAATTAATTAACTTAGTTCAATTATGTAGACACCTAAATATAATTTGTTTAACATTAGTAGTTGGTGTCTATAATCTTATTCAACTCCATGAATTTTATTTATGAATATATTTGCATTTCATTTGTTTTATAATCATCATCATTAAATTAAATTTTAAAATATTGAAATTACCCTTTCACAGTTTAGATAATATAAGAAAAAAATGTTATTAGAATAGAGATTCTGTAATCAAAATAGAAAATCTAAAAATAAAAAAAAATCATTTAAAAAAATATCATTTCCATAACACATTTTTTTTAATTTTCAAATTGTAAATCCTAATAAAATGTGTTCCAAAAATATTTTGAAAAAACAATCGATAAATTATTTTTAAAAAGAATAAAACAGTTTTCTTAAAAATAATGGAGTGAAGGAAAACATTTGTTAAGAGTAGAGGAATAAACACAAACATGAGATGTCCTTACCACATCACCATCCAGCATTTACAATATTACCCCTTGCCACATCACCATCCATAATTTACAATATTACCCTTTGCCACATCACCATCCATCATTTACAATATTACCCTTTGCCACATCATCAATCGTAGCCACGTGTGCAGTGTCAACAATTTATAAGAAAATAAGAAGTCTCAGAGAAAACATTTTCCATTCCCTTATTCTCAAAATTTCCCTTCTCCTTCTCACTCTCTCGCTCTTCTTCTCTTGCTCAACTGCATGCAATCTGGTAGGGTTTCTGGTTTTCGCTTTCATTTTATTTACTTTGATTAACAATGAAATACAAATTTCTAGGTTTAGTTGTGATTTCAGATTATGATTTTGTTGAAACAATTTTTTGAAACCAGGATCAGGGAAGAAACAAGAGTTCGTTGTCACGGTTCTGCATAATATTGGGATTGTGACTGTTTTTATTTTCAATGAAACTTTCCTTCTCTGTGCCTTCATCGAAACCCCAATCGAAGCCCAAACCGGTCAATACCTTCGACGACACTTCTGGAACCCAAAACGACGGTGGCGGATCCAAACACCTCATCACTGAATTCGATCCTTCCAAACCCGCTCCCTCCCTCGCCCCCAAAACCCTAATTCCGCCAATCCAAAACCAATGGAAACCCTTCAAGAAGATGAAGAACCTTCACCTCCCCACCGCCGACCCCGAATCCGAAGCCCTCACATTCGAACACCATGCTGCTGACGACCAACCCGACTCCGACGTCTCCTACGGCCTCAACCTCCGCACCACCGACAAAAAAAGTGAGCTAAACAATGGGACCGCACTTCCGCCGCCATTGCGCCGCGTTCCGGCGGAGAGCACGATGCTGCAGAAGCTGAAGGACGACCTGCTGAGGCTACCGGAGGACAAGGGGTTCGACGAATTTAAGGATGTCCCCGTCGAGGGTTTTGGCGCTGCGCTGCTAGCTGGGTACGGGTGGAAGGAAGGGATGGGGATTGGGAAGAACGCGAAGGAGGACGTTAAGGTTGTGGAGATCAAAAGGCGAACTGCTAAGGAAGGATTGGGGTTTGTTGGTGATGCTCCTGCTGCGCTGGTTCGGAGCAACAATGACAAGGAGAAGAATGAGAAGAAGGAGAAGGTTGTTAGGATTGTTGGGGGAAGAGATGCTGGGCTGAAGGGTAGTGTAGTGTCTAGGATTGAGGATGATTTTCTTGTTTTGGAGCTATCCAGGAGTGGAGAGAAGGTGAAGGTGAAGGTGAAGGTGGGCGATGTTGCTGAATTGGGTTCTAAGGAGGAAGAGAGATGTCTGAGGAAATTGAAGGAGTTGAAGATTCAGCGTGAGGATAGAGGGCCGAAGAGGAAGCAAGACAGGAATGAGGTGGAGGAGAATAGAGTGGATGTTAGTCGGAGAGAGGAGAGGAAAGGGGTGGGTCGAAGGGATGTGATTGAGAAGAGAACGGATGGTGGTAGGAGAGAGGAGAGGAGAGTGATGGATCATAGGAAGGTTTCTTGGCTTACTAGTCACATTCGGGTGAGGGTGATTAGCAGGGATTTGAAAGGAGGACTATTGTATTTGAAGAAGGGGGAGGTTCTGGATGTTGTTGGGCCTACCACTTGTGATGTATCTATGGATGAAAGCAGGGAGATTGTTCAAGGGGTGTCCCAAGAATTTCTGGAGACGGCTATTCCGAAACGTGGCGGACCTGTGCTTGTGTTGGGTGGTAAATACAAGGGTGTATTTGGGAGTCTGGTGGAGAGGGATTTGGACCGGGAAATGGCCATTGTTAGGGATGCTGATACCCATGAGCTGCTCAATGTGAAGCTTGAACAAATTGCGGAGTATTTAGGGGACCCAAGCTTGTTGGGACATTGATCTGTTGCATCTGATGCTGATGCTGCATATGACGGTTCCATTGGGATCAACTGATTTGCAAGTATGCATCTTTGAAATCTTTGATTTTCTTCTTCTTTAATACCATATGATAATTTAAGGATGACGATCCATTTAAAGTTAAAGCTTTTGGTTTAAATGTTGTCTTTCATTTCATATGTTGATTGAACTAATATTTATGAATACAAGTTAGCTTTGTAACTATATTAGTCTGTTTAATAATATTCTATGTAATGTTAGATTTCATGTTAAAACCAATAGGTATTAAGCGAAGTTGTCCAACAGACGCCATACTCCCAAGAATTGATATAGGCAATGTGAAACTTTCCAACAAGTAAAAAGGTGTGGCATCTTGTATTTTAGACAATTGTGATGAACTCTGTTTACTTTCGGTTTGATTTATCTCAATCTGTAAAAGCTGCAGTACAAGTATGACTTATGTCAGTTGCAGTTATAGTATATTCTAAGTGAGAACCTTTGAGGTTTCTCTGTAGGTTGAATCCATTGTTTGATTATCGTGGAGTAAATGCCATTGAGATTGTTTGTTAAGAGTTTTCTTGTCCTTTTATATCAATATTAATTATTTTTGGTATGTGGAATAAACTCTTTGTAGATATCAAGTTGGTGCTTGCATGCCTATTTGATGTTATTTTCTCATCTATGATCAAAATTTATTATATGTATTGTGTTTTGTATTTTATTTCCTGAAGTTTCACAATCGACCTTATGAATAAACACTTCCATGATAAAAATAAATAAATTCCGTATAGCTAGCTGCAGGTCGTGACCCTGTTTGGCTCTGCAGTGATCCTGCTTTAGTTTAACATATTATTACTTTGGTTTTCAAACTTTGTGATTGATGAGTTTCATTAAGCCTTATAGGTTATAAGTCTTCAATTTAAGTTTAGTTACAGGTTTTCTATTATTTAGAGTTCTTTTTATTTGTTAATTTTTATCCATGAGCGTCCATTTTTGTGTGGGAGAAGATAAAATCATACCTGTGTGGTGTAGCTCAAGTCAGAAAATTATATTTATGATCATTTATGCATGAGTCAATGATTTAAGGAAATAGTAATTTAGTTTCATAGTTCAAATCAGGGAACATGTTGAACTAAAGCTAGAGAAATAAAATTTGAACGCTTGAGAAAAACATTTTCTTCGACTCAAGGCAGTGAGACTATAACAAAAAATTATAAAATGATTCAAGCAACCAACACTAGCCATTGTTCTTTTTCTCCCACCATCTCACTATTGCTTTTTTCTTTTTCTGATTCGCTGATGCTGATTCCTTTTTATTATTCTTCAGTCCTGAAATAACCTCCATAGGGCCTGTTACACTGTACAATCATCTTTAAAACGACTATACAATCATGGTCATGAGTATTTCAACTATACAATCTTTATTTGGTAATTGGGTTGTTGAGTACTAGTGTAGGGTTCTTATGTGGTGTTGTGGGTTTTGTTTACTGAACTGGGTTTTCTACTTGCTAGGACGGGTTTCACGATAGGAGTGTGTTCAGTGTAATAATTTGTTGTTGATTGATGATCTCATGTTATGTTTGATTTGGTATATTGTGTGAATTGCTATGGATTATGTGACTTGGATCTTGTGGCTGATATTAGAGCATGAAATTTGTAGGTTGTCATATGAATGAGACTTCAAGCTGGTCGGAGTCTCTTTAATGCACAAGACAGAGATCAATATTCAGCTTTAAGATTCATTTTCTAATCTTAAAATCTATATATCTGGTTATTAGAGATTCTTATGGGAAACGTATTAAACTTCTCAAGTGTAGTTTGAAGCTTAAAAATTTGGGAACCCGAGGTTTTGCAGAGCAGATAGCCCTACCAATTGGGGTAACCAATAGAACATGAACACACATACATCCACACAGAGGTAGTGATTCAAATGGGTCAGTAATACCACATGATTTATGATAAATGACAAGCAAAGATGAGGTTCCTCCAAAACAATCTTGCAAAGGAATGTTCTCTGATCATAAAGGAAGGTGATTGCTTCGGTTTTAATTTCAAACGCAGAGCTACAAAGCTACCTGTCAGAGTTAATATGTAATTCATTGTGTTTCTGAAATAAATAAAAGGGTTTCACCAAGTTTAAACTCTTCAAAATCTTCTCTGGGACTATGGGAGGAAAGAACAAGAAGATTGTTGAGTCTGAAGATGAACATGAAACACAAGATTCTGCAACAGAATTGTAAAATACTTCATTCAGCTGATGGCCACTGTAGAGGTCATCCTGATCCAAGACGTGAGCTGTGTTTGTATCTCAAAGGTGTTGCTGAGGCTCGTGATGTTCCTTCTTACGGGAAGGATCATCCTTTTGGGCAACCTGCTGTTACTTCTGCTCATCCTCACTGGGAATTTTACCCCGAGTCAAACAATCTCTTCTCACAAAAAGGGCACCAAAGATAGTTTAAGGAATGTGGGAATCTAGCACTTCATCTTTTTGTGTTCTCCATTACTTTAATAATATCAAGTACTAACATTTTGTGGCAATATTATTGTTAAGGTTTGTCTGAGACTTTCAAATTTTATGCATGTTAACATAGTTTTACATTATTTCTTGAAGTATGTAAGAAACAAAAACTGGCTATATTTTTTTCAAAAAAGAAAAAAATGCAAATTACATACTTGTTTTAAATTTAAACATTTGGTGATCGGATTTTAGAGAATGCAACATAATCTTTCTTGATGAAAAATGCAGCATTTTTAAGGGAGATAAAGCTTATAAAGTCTTCAACCAAATATTCCCACAAAAAACTTGCTCAAATTCTGTCTGAAAATATGCAACATGCTTTACTTAAAACATAATCAACTAATAGAAACCTGCTTATAAAACATTGATTTTAGGTCAAATCACATAACATTGGTTTATGATTATTTATTGGCATTAATGCTTTAACATACATTTATAGATTTTGAATGTGTTTGTTGCTTTTTTTTAAAACTAATAATTTTTGTTACTTTGGTTTCGAAAAATGAGAAACACAAATTTAAATTTAAAGAAAAGGGAGGAGATCTATGGAAAGAAGAGAGAACGCTAAAAACAAATAAAGAAAAAAATGTAAATTGAATCAAAGACCAAAATTTTACATCAATTAAATTGAATAAATAATATAAATATAAAAATAATTTAGTCAAAATTATAAATTATTTATTAAATATTTGCACGGTATTATTAATAAGTGATGTAAAAAAACATTTCTAAAACAATCCAATTCAAAGCATTTAAAATTTATAATTAAAACAAATAGATAATGAAGTATAAGAGTGGTGGCATTGGTAGTTGTTGAGTTGTTGGTGTATGCATATGAACAAGGTAAATGGAGAAAAGAAAATGAAAAATGTGAAATATGATAAAGTATTTTAATGAATTAAATTGTTTTTTTGTTAAGTTCGTATTGTATATATTGCTTTATTTTAATTTCTGTTAGGTTTAATTATAATATTTACTTTGTATATCTTTAAAGTTCACAAATTTGGTTCTTAATTGTTTTTCGTAATTGTAGTTCCTCAATTTCTTGTTATGCAATTTTGATTTTTTAATTCTTAATTATTGTTAAGTTTTTAGTTAAATTATTTATAGTTTTTTTTTTCCTTTGAACATAACAGGGTGAGACTAAGGAAAAATACATTATACTCTAGATTATTTTTACAAAAATAAAAACAGGGAGAAGTAATGTAATTAAATAATGATTTAATATATTTTCTAAACAGATAATTGATAAAATAATATTCCTTTCATGACGCTGTGAGTGAAATTGAGGAAACACATTATTTTACATGATTGAAAATAATAATAATAGTATGATTTATTATTATATTTAACTTAATTCTGATTTTTTTATAAATGATCAAAATTACTTATAAATTAAAAATAAAAGTTATATAAATAAATTTAGGACTAAAATAATATATAAATTAAAAATTAAGAAATTAAAATTGTTGAAAAAAATGATACTTCGTTCTAAAAAATAAGCAATACTAAAATTTCTTTACAAATTACATTAATAGAATGACGCTATTTTTAGAATAGTTTTTCTACTTGGAAAAGAATTGTTACTTAATCAGGTCAGGCACATTACCCGACCCGAAAGATTCGGTCAATACTATTTATAAACAATTACATCTTAGAGCGATAAGGTTTCTTCCGATCAAAATTATTTTCTTGTCAGTGAAGAATCTTAGATTCAGCGGTAAAAGCTTCATAATCTCTGAAGAAGATAAACAACAATGGTGCGAGTTTTGTTATTTTTAATTTGTTTTTTAGGTTTTATAGTTATATGATCGTCTTTAGGGGTTTGTTCTATTCCGTGCTTCTTAATTTCTGGATTCAATTATGTATCTTCTGTTTGGATTAGGCTGTTTTATTTTGTATTCTTGTTTGTTGTGTTGATAACCTTTATTAGTAGTAATTTAATCTGTATATTGACAATCCTCTGTTTTCATGGTCAAATTTTGTAAAAGGAAGAAAGGATAGGCATATTGATAACTGTAAGCTAATGGAACATGTTTGTGGCTAATTATGTATGTGTGCTAATGTTTGATAGAACTGGTTTTCTTGAGGAAGCTATGGATTATGCTCTAGTAAGACATTGATTAGTTGTGGCTTAGTGGTTGTCTGTTTTAACTATGTTTCTTGGCTTAAGAGGGATTCTTGGTGCTTCTTATGAATTGGCCTATTTGGTGTCTGTTAATTTCCTGGTATACTGAGTTTGCTCTGATTGGATTTTTACAGTCTTCGCTTGCGGCTGCTAGAGCAGACAACTTTTACTATCCTCCAGAATGGGAACCGAGTCAGGTATGTTTAAATAACAGGTGTCATTAAGCTCTCCTGTAACTCAACAGTTGTATAGTATGAAGAAACTAATACACTTTCTTCCTTTCTAGGGTTCACTGAACAAGTTTCATGGTCAGCATGCCTTGCGGGAGAGGGCGAGAAAACTAGATCAGGGTATCCTGATTATAAGGTAATCAGAAGTAACTACAGAAACCATTAGGAACATTAACTGTTTGCCTTTGTTGAATAAGGGATCCCAATAATATGTCCTACTACATTATCTTACTTGAAGTTCTATATTCTGGAAAATGGAATGATAGATGAATGTGAATGACAAGGCTATGTAGTATTTGATGTATATTTTTTATCAATCACATGAACAAACTGCGTGCAATCAGGGGTAAAAATAACAAAATTGAAAGTAATTTTGATAGATGCTATGAATTGTGAGCATATTCTAATGAAGCCTTGTGATTGGACTGAATCTGTATAAAATAATACATGCTTGAACTTGTTCATGCAGATTTATAATTTCTTGTTTATGTAAGTGCTTGCTTTCAGAATAGCTTGTCTGTACAAAAATCAAAAGGTTATAAAATTGTGAGATCCCTTCTAGATCAGAAAGGGAAGCAGGGAAGGCTGGTGTTATTGTAACATGGCTTGTGATATGAACTTGGGTATGATGGGATGCCAAAATCCCATATTGAGTAGTATGGGATGCTTGCTGGAGTATTTAAGTGGTTGGTTTTCTCCCCTTATGAGCTAGCTTTTGAGGGTGGATTCTCCAAGTGTTTAGGTACTTATCAATTTGTATGTCTTACTAAGTGATTTTATGCGTAACTCAACATCACAAAACTAGCTTGTAAGATGAGTATTGCATCCCATTTATATATTAGAATTTAACCTTATTTCTAGTCGATGTAGGATCTCCAATACATTCTCTCATCCTGAGGAATGAACATCTCGAGCGTGAAATTAGATATTTGTAGGTGGTTTAATAGGAGTCCAATAGCAGTGACACAACAACCCCAATGAACTTGATTAGGACAGGCTTTGGCATCATATTAGTAAGTGAGTTTAAGCCTAACTCTTCTTCATAAAACCAGCTTACAGAGGTCTGACCTCGCTTATATACTGTAATTTGGCCTTCTTTCTAATTAGTATCGGATCTCAACATACCTCTTCACGTCCAGAACTGGACATCTCGAGTGTGAGACCAAATATTTGTTGGTGGTCTGATATTGGCCCGATAGCAGGTGACCCAATAGGTCCAGCAAAACTTGCTAAGATAGGCTCGGATACCATCTTAAGAAGTCGATTTTAAGCCTAACTCAACCCTACAATATTGGCTTGTAAGGTGAGATTTGTCCCCACTTGTATATTGTAACTGATTTATAAGATGATGATTGTACTCTACTTATATATTTTAATTTGACCTTATTCCTAGTTGATGTGGAATTTCTAATACATCCTCTCACATTGAGAAATGAACATATCGAACGTGAGATTAGATATTTGTGGGTGATCTAAAAGGAATCCAATAAAGTGGCACAACAGTCCCAATGAACTTAACTAGAATAATCTTTGAATAGCTCAAATACCATATTCACAAGTGGGTTTAAGTCTAATTTATCCTCACAAAACCGACTTGTAAGGTGAATTTTGCTCCTTACTTATACTGTAATTTGACTTTATCTCTAGTTGATGTGAATTTCTAATAGTATGATAAATCCAAGATACCTAAACTGGTCTAGTGTATATGGAAGCTAGAAAACATTGTTGTGGCATGTCTCATTCATCTAACTGTTTTTAAATTGGTTTTCTTAAGATATTATATTGATATTGTTTTTCTTTAAGATTTAGTTTGACATTATCTAGCTAAACTACTTGCAGATTTGAGATGCCTTATAATATATGGTGTGGAGGATGCAATTCAATGATTGCAAAGGGAGTTCGGTTCAATGCAGAGAAGAAACAAGTTGGGAATTATTACTCAACAAAGGTATATTAAGGTTGATTGCAAATACATCTGAATTTAAATTATTTTTTCAGTAGATGTGATTAATTGTTCATTTTGGTATTTAAAGGGTGGACCTGATATAACTTACATTTACTTATATTTTGTTTAGTTTGCCACCTAAGTTTTTTGTTGACTATCTAATAAATGTTTTTGGTCCTTCAGATATGGAGCTTCGCTATGAAGTCTGCTTGCTGCAAACATGAGATCGTCATTCAGACTGATCCTAAGAATTGTGAATATGTCATTATTAGTGGGGCCCAGAAAAAAACTGAAGATTTTGATATTGAAGATGCCGAAACTTTTGAATTGCCTGCCGATGAAGGTGTATATAACAGTATTAGTGAAAACTTCTTAGCCGTATATGTTTTCTTCAAACTGAAGATTTTGATATTGAGGATGCCAAAACTTTTGAATTACATGCCGATGAAGGTGTGTATTACAGGATTAGTGAAAACTGCAGTATGTGTTTTCTTCTGCTAGCCTGAATGTGTTAGTGCATGCAATCACCAACTTTGGTTTAGAAGCAGGGAGAGCATTCTATCAGACCACCCTAGTGACCAATGGCTGTCTTAACGGATTGAATGTTTTCTCTTTAAAATCTAGTGCTATACCCTTCTTTTCCTTTTGCCTTTGACCATGTTTAGCGAACTAAAGTCTTGTGGTTAAAGTTAGCTAACTGTCTTCATATTTTTTTTTTCTTTTAGAGAGGGGTAAGCTTGCAGATCCATTTTACCGCCTTGAACACCAGGAAGAAGACTTGAAGAAAAAGAAGGAATCTGAACCAGTGCTTGTACGTCTCCAGAGGCAGTCTGATACCAGGC
>Ga0123342_1007969_pt1 | contig 13654 bp, 8 predicted proteins | sample Turbeawhitnodule_FD_89960 | JGI IMG/M metagenome (GOLD analysis project Ga0123342, IMG submission 89960) | Root nodule microbial communities of legume samples collected from Mexico - Turtle bean Mexico white nodule | ecosystem: Host-associated > Plants > Roots > Nodule | place: Mexico: Nepantla...
AAGCAGGAAGTTTCCTTGTGAGGCTTTGTTTCCAAATTGTACATCGAATATATAGAAATATCAACCATCATGCCTAACACCTGGAAGACAAAAGATACTAATTAATGGTGAATTACAATCAAATATAATTTTCCAGATATACAATTACCTTACTATAAAAGAAAAAACACTTATGCAAACATTATTAAAAAAACAAATATATGAATAAGTGAAACCCCATGATTGATCTAATACTAAATATAAAATAAGATAATAATGATGATTTAATATGACAACAAAAGTGATTACAGTTTTAATGGAGACATTCTCTCTAAACTCATCCAAAAAATGGCTAAATATCGAAATGTTGCGTACACCGAAAAAAAAAAATTCCTGCTAAAACTCAAACAAAACACATGAATAAGCAAACAAACAAATCAGTGTTACGTTAATAATCATTTTTCCCCAATTAAAGGGAGTGAAGATGAAGGAATATAGTAGAATGAGTAAAAGAAGAATAAAAGTGAAACCTGCTCCTGGAGGGTTCAAGCCAGTGAGATCAGAATCAACCTGGTTGAGATTAGTGAAAGGGGTCGCAAAAGATTGGGAAGAAGAGTTGATTCTCCTTCACCTAGATTAGCTTCTCCATTTTCTATTTCTTCCATCTCCACTTGCTCTTCCAACAATTAAATAATCAAAATTATATAGACTTCTTTTGTGCTTCTTTTATACTCCCGCGCGAGAGCATTGAGAAAGAGTGGAGGCCGATGAAAAGGCGGAATGGATGTAGTGGACGTAGACGGGTGAGAGTAGGAGAAGAACACGGAGCGTGAAGGAAGAGGGTTCAAGATGTGTCAAAATTTATGAGCATTTTTTTCTTTGGAGTCAAAATATAAAAGAAAAAATGAAGTGGATGTAACCAGTGAAAACTACTCCTTCCGAAGTGGATGTAACTGGTCCTTTTCAACTACTCTTTCAATTCAAAACAGTTGCTCGATTTATTTCAAATATTTTTTAAATTTATTTCTCTCTCATAATTTTAACAGACACTCCCCTTCTTAGCAATTCATTTCCAAAAATAAACCATCTCTTTTAATTCAAAACCGCTCCTCCATTTATTTTAAATATTTTTAAAAAGAAGGAAATGACGTAATACCCAAAATAATGAAATAAAACAAAACTAAATATTAATTTAGGATAAAATAGGAAGAAATTTGAGAGCAGTTAAAGAGGGAATCCCTTTATATATAGGTATAGAGGTATAGATTATTATTAATAATAAAAATATTAATATTACTATTATATTTATCATCATAATTATTTTTTTCATTTATTATGATCATAATTATTATTATTATTATTATTATTATTTCAAATTATTAAATTAATATTTCCATTTATATATATATATATTAATATAAAATAAAATTATCAGTATTACTATTATCATAAATTTTTAATACTAGAAAATTATTAATATTGTTATTATAATTATTTTAATATTATTATTATTATGATGATAATTAATATTTTTATTTTATTTTTATTATAATTATTTTAATATTATTATTATTATGATAATTAATATTTTTATTACATAAAAAATTAAATTAATATTTTATTTTATTATAATATAAAATAAAATTATTACTATTATTTTTATAATTCTTTTATTAAAATTAATGAAATTATTATTATTATCATAATTATTTTTTATTATTAACATTAATATTATTAACCTTATTAATATTAATATTATTATTAATACTATCATTATTACCTTAATTAATATTGTTATTACTAAAATACCTATTGTGGAGAGTTACTCACGAATATTGATGGCGCCAAATTGATATTGATTGACGAATGTTTAGGTAATTTTTGTAATATAATAATAAATAAATTATATAATAATAATAATTATTATAAATATAATAATATTATATACATTTAATATAAAATTATTTTTTAATTATAATTTTTAAATTTATAAATATTTAAATTATTTATTTCTTTTACAAATTTTAGATATATTCATAATTTTAGATGTAAATTATTTTTCGTGAAGTAACTCGTTTTTCTTTTTCAAAATTAATTATTCAATAATATTATAAATAATTTACATAATTTTAATTCATCAAAATCTTCACAAATATACTTAATAATTGATTATTCTATTTTTTAAAAGATAATGGTAAATTTTAAACTTATATTTTACACATTTAAAAAAAAAACCAAAACACTCTGACCGTCCCATCACTCACAAACTTCAATAATTTTTCTTACAAATTCTACGATACCCGAATTCAAAAATACTCCCTTTATTCACACTTTCCTTTCAAATCTTAATACATTTACTTCTTTAAATCCTCACACAAATCTAAAAACACAGGGAAAAAAAAAAAAATCTTGTTTTGACTTTAGATTCATTGGTTTCTTGGTCATCCAAAATTCAGAACAAGCCAACACCGCAATGTTAAGCATTTTAATCTAAGGTGTTAAGAAGCACGTGGATAACTGTCCTCAAGAAAATGTGTGGACTGATAATGATTTTCAACCTTCTCTTGACATAAATTTCTATGAAGATCCTAGAAAAAGAAGCTGTAGTCTACAGTGAAACGAGATTGAGAGTGAGTTGATACTTTTGTCCTGTAAAACCTATAGGTGCAAGATATCATTTTAGGCTGTAATTTCAGTTGAAGCTATGAGTCTCCAAATTGTACAGGCCTCTTCTTTATACCTCTTTACTGTAAATAGTAAAACTTAGAAGATTGTTCAAATTTCTGATAATCAGTACACAAAATTAAGATGTAAGAAGAAAAAAATTCAGAACCATCATTTCCTAAGAAAATAGTAGCATTTGAAGAAACTTAATGAGTGTTGGTTTATTGAGAATTGAGCATTGATTTTTAATGTTTAAAACATGACAACATCAAGTTACACTACACACCCGTATCGACCACATTAAATGAGACTCTGAAGTTTGAAAGAATTGTCGTCCATATGATTTTGTACATTTATTGAAGATCTTTTTATTGGAATCTGAAGGCGCATCCAAAAGAGAGAACCCTGGATGCACGTTGGGTAGTTGACATGTTTTTACATTGCTATGGCCATTCCAAATGATTCTTTGCATGGAAACACCAGTTTTGCCTCGGCATAAGGTCAAACCAATCACTATCTTCACTATGGCCAGGTTAACTAGGATATGGGCACTCTTGTAATTCTGGTTGGGTCTAGAATTCCACCATGAGTTAGCCACTGTGGGTAGCATTCTGTACCTCTTGATCATGCTCCTCTGTCTCACTGCACAATTTGGCAGTCTATCTCTTATGGTCATTAATTCACCACAAACACCGTTATCTCTCTCCTTCCCCTCCATCTTTATCTTTACACAAACTCATATTCATTTATCCCTTCATATATATTCACCATCACCACTCATATCCCCTTCATACTTATTACAACACCAAAACTCCACAATGGGAGATACCAAACTACCTCAAGTACTCTTGCTACTCCTCACCTTAATTCTTGCAGCTAAATTTACGCAAGGTCATAGTCATGTCACTCTCTTCTACATCAGTTTTTCATTCCTTATCAGTGTCATAACTGGTTTTTACTTTCCACCATGCTTTCTACTATATTCTCTATAGTTTTATTCTGCTTCTTCTAATTATACTTAAAATTCCCCACTTCGATTCTATTTCATTGTGGAGCATCTTCTACCAATAGTTTTCTTCAGTTGCTAGGTGCTGGCTAGGCTACCATTCTTTTGTGTTTTGTATTCAACTTCGAAGAGTACTAAGCAATCCAGGGTGGCTCAGTTTGTTTATGTCGATGAACTTTATTGCCACTAGTTTCTAGAGAATGTACCTTTTGTGTATCCTAAATTTGTCACTTTTGATGCAGGAATTAAAACAGAAGAATTGTTATCTCAATCCTCTCTACCCCAAAGAGAGCCAAGTTTGGAGGTGAGGCAAACATGGATTACCATTTTGAATTTCTTGTTGATTTCCCATTTGCACCTAAATTTATGCATTGAATATGAGGAATCTTAGGATGGCAATGGGGCATGGAAAATGAGGAATTCAAGGAGACTGATGATTGGATCCACAGCACCAACTTGTACGTATAATGAGTGTAGAGGTTGTAAGTATAAATGCAGAGCTGAGCAAGTGCCTGTAGAGGGAAATGACCCAATTAATAGCCCATACCACTACAGATGTGTTTGCCATAGATGATATATATGATGGTCAATAATGAACACGATGTTACTTGTAGTGGACATGAGTTTTTCTCCTGTAAGTCATTGCTAAGAGAACTTTCCTTATTACTTCCACAATCCTCCTTCCAATGCTAAGACTTGTGAGTGCCTGTGCTGAAAGGTGCAAAAATTTTGCATTTGCTATCTTGTCATTCAATTACTAATGAGAAGCTTATTTGCTTTCACTCTGCTATTTTTACTATTCCCTGAGTTATGGCTTGTGAGTGATTCTCTATATTAACCTGCCATTTTTGTTCCAACTACTGTTTAATTGATTTTTCAGCCAAAGTCATCGTACCAGTATTAGAATCGTTGACGTGTCTCAATTGCCTTATTGTGCATTTAATGAATCACATTTAATTTCACGCGTGCACATCCTTTCTTGCCCCCAGAATTTGTGTTTTGGAGGGAAAGGAGAAAAACTTTTAAGTGTTCGGTGCAGTCCACCTAATTGAGAATCATGTTACAATCTATGTTGTGTGTTTGGACAAGTGTTAATATAATTATTTTTGTTAAAATTAATTTCGGGATGATTTGGTTTATCTTTAATATTTGTATTTTAAAAACAAAAGCAGGTTAAAAGTGAAATTTGGTAAATCAGGACAAAAAAAAGTTACCTAAAATTGTTTCAATTCAAAATTAGTTTTCTACCTACAATCTTTAATCCGAAACTAAATATGTGATTTGTGTTTAAATATTTTTACTTTAGAAGCAAGTTAACAGTAAAACTTGGTGTAAGACTTTTTATCAACCTCAAGCTACCCAATTTTTTTCAACTCAAAATCAATTTTGGTTCAAATCAAATTTTTAAAGTGAAACTAAAACTTAAGGTAAAACATTTTATCTAATGCAAAAAGGTACCTACATTGTTTCAATTCAAAATCAGTTCTGGATTACTTTAACATGATTACGAGAAATTCAACGAGAAACCAAACATCCACGGAAAAGTAAATAATTGTAACTGATAAAAAAAACTAAATGTTTTCTGATTCTGACATGTAACTACTCAAAATTAAAATGTTCATGGACATGACATGTAACAAGCACTAGCATGGTTAAGTATTTGTTATGGGAGAACCATGTTTCCTAGCTTATTTATGGCATGCCATTTAGTTTCCTGTGTAATCTTCTCACAGCTAGCATTTGTAAAGCACTTAAAATGCTCAAGGAAATGCCTATGTAACAAGAACAAGAACAAACATATATAGTTTAGTATTTGGTATGTTAAGAAGCATTGAAGCCAAAATTTGTTGACCACAAGTGACAATTAGAAAACCGTATGTGTAGCCAATTTCAGATTCTAAAGATAGAAAAGGGAGTGAGGCATCGCTGCAAGTTGGCACATGAAAGTGGTCCCAAATATTAAGCATAAGCGACCAAGAACTCACATGGGTAATTTGTTTGAACTCAATTCAATTTCACAAAGTGGCAAAACTAAATTTGAAAAGAGATGAACATGCATATACGCAGGGAGGTCCCATATACTGCGTAAAGCAAGCTAGCCCCTGCACACGTAATATGTTGTCATGTGCTTGGCTTCATCTTAGCAGTTAGTTATACAGAATCACAGGTACTTTGACAATCTTCATAATCAGTGTATTCAATCTAATCATTTCACTGCACATTCCAGATATAGATGCACACGCCTTTTAGTCATTGCAGATATGCTTAAACAAATTGTGCAAATAAAATTGCTACGGCTTTTCCTTTCTCATTATGGTAATAATCAATATTTCTCAGTGTCAGCATTTGACTATATAGCAGGTAATTTGAAGAACTTAGGTACAATTGTTAAGTATGTAGAATAGGATGGAATGTAATAAATGAATTTTTGTTACATGTTTGGTGTATTCTAAAAAAGGAAAATAAAACATAAGACTACAATGATCATACATTTTTATTTCACTGACTAGATAAACTAAAGAAAACACAACATAAGACAAATTTACTCTTTAAGAAAAAAAGCAAAATGGATTAATTTTTTACTAGGAAGTTTAAGTGCAAATTCGGATGCTCTGGGTAAACAATGTGAATGCTAACTGAGAGAAGGAAAAGAACAGTGAATTAGGTGATAGAATTGGATAAGGGATCCTTATCAGCATCTGAAATATGGAAACCATAGCCACGTAAGTTCTACTCATCAGCAAAGTGTGAATCGGTGCAGAATGAAGATGTATGCAAGACAATAATAAAATTTCCATGTACATGTTTGGTGAAATGTTATGCCAGCTACAGTTATAAAACCTCAAATGGTGTCTTGTCACCTAGAAGTAGAATATGCTGAGATTGCCATGTCATTGGAAGACACAAGGACAAGATCCCTCCTATTATTTACACCTGATAGAAGAAGGGTGTTAGCATTTTGGCTCTATATTATTTGTCTCTAGCTACTTCCATCACGAGGACGAGAATGGTGGTTATGTGCAAGGGACAATCCAAAAGGAATGGAATTACTGACTCGGCATGCTGATTAATCTATATGTCAATGAATGGCTTAGTAGCTTAAGTTTCTTATGGACCAAGTAAGGTTTCAAATTGTTTTTCACGTTGGAATTGCAATTGCTGTACGTAGCAATACTCTGTGTGTTTTTATTTGTAATGATCACATATATATACAAAGTGAGTTCATCCATAACTTTTCAGTATCTTAAATTTTGGAAAGTAACTATTTCATGATATTCATATCAATGTTTCATAACTAATCTTATTCAAGTGTAGTGACTCAGTATTAGAAAACTGCTCAATTAGTTTGGTAAGGTGATAGGTTGAAACCAATGCAATTGAATTTAAATTAACAATGATAGTAAAACTAAGGTTGAAATATTTTTTATATCAACAAGAAAAGAATATATAAATGGAATATATTTAAGGGATATTTCAACCCTTATATAAGAGAACATACACCTTACTAAAAAAACATCTAATTATGAGCAAACCTGCTCTTTCCTAGCTTACCTCATTTCTTTTGAACTCGTCCAAAAGTTTTTGTCCTCGCACTTTTAACTACTTTTGTTTTTAATATATCTCATACACATCAATGGTTTAAGACACCAATCAGAGTAAGAAAAACATGTTATGCATATCTTTGATATGACCCATGACCAAACTTTCAACCGCTCCATCATGAAGATTTCTATGTGGTCTATGCATTCGCTTTTAAAGATCTTCTTGTTCATTTGTTTCCACATTTCGCCTATTACTACTATACACACCTCCAAATCTGATTGACGGTTTCGCTTTCCTTAATCAATATGAAACATACAATTGTAAATCTACTCCACAATTGCTAAAGCATCCTACAAATTACTAAATGTACTCTTCAGTTCCACAATGGGAAGCCTTACACCATTTTATTCACCACCATATATGCAATCTTTCTAGGCGCCTCAAGGATTAATTACACTTAGTAGAAGAAGCTAATAATAGCCAAGCAAAATTACTAACTTTATACAAATTTAGGGACTTTTGTTGAATATGATCTTCAGGATCTTACGTAGTGATGCACGTGGCAATGAGGTCCGGATTTGTGCCATCCTCAGACGGAAACAAAAACATGATGCATGTTGGTGCATAATGGTGGTGAAGCACATACGTGTCGTGGTTGAAGTGGACAAGTTCAACCTTGTTGGTTTAACCTTTCAATAAACTACGAACTAACGGGAAAGCAGGGCCTTCTGTCATAGTGCATGGACCATGCCAAGGAGAAAATAGTCCAGAAAAGCAATGTAGACACCTTGTTTGTCTTTGTATGGCTTTGCATATGATGAAGTTGACTTCAATGGAATCCATAGGAAAACCTTTAAAACATTGAATATCCATAGGAGAACCAACAAAATTTTACATGGAGTAGATTGGCATGTGGAGGTCAGAATTTTTTTTTATGAATTGCTAGCAGGGGTTCTTCCCCTAAAAAGTTAGCAAATTTTCCTTTTATCTTCTTTAATTTTTCTCAATACTCAATGAAAACATGTTTCTGTGGTATACATTGTACAACTTGAATGTGTTTCCATCAAGTGTATTTTTGAGAAGGAAAAAGGTAACAAACAAAATAAGGAGTGAAAAAAGTTAGTATTTGGTGGGAATAATGAACTCAAAGATTAGTAAGCACTTGAGAAAAGATGAGGTCCAAACCATGTCCTAATCCTTCATAAGGCTATAGACCTAATTAATACGAGGGTAAGAAACATTAAAAGTGTAGCATACGAAGATTTGAAGGATTGATCTACAAAAGAAAATGCATGTTTAGAAGAATGAGAAGTGAACATTCTTTTTACAAGGTTAACATGCAAGTACGTGTCACTCTTTACATCGCGTAGAAAAAAGTGTCTTGTGTGCAAGAGACAAATTTTAATGGAAGGCACGTCATTATGCAAGAGCAATGATTGGGGAAAACTAGTCTAACCAAGGTGACATGGCTAAAAACTTAGGAAAAGAGGTGCGAATGTAATCATTATAGAAAAAGGTAACTAAATTCAATGGGTAAGATGGATTTTAATTTAGTAGACTTACTGGTTGGCTTCGAATTAAGATTCTCTCTACAAATACCATGCATAATTCATTTCTTACAGATTGGACAGCTTAATTTAGACCATCTTTTTACATTAATCCAAAAAATAAAAGAGAGTTTAGGGCAAGAAATATGTTCTTTAATGTTTTTACCTAAATTTGAAATGACCGTAGAATGCATGTTAATATATTAGATTATCGTTTTAATCGATTAGAATCATTTAGAACCATGAGTAGTTATGATATTTCTACTTTAATATGTTAAAACGAGATTATTTTAAACTCTGGTGAAGCTTTTAACTTTTCTGTTTTAATACGTTATAATAGTGAATTAATCGATTAATTTCATGAGTAAATAAAATTAATAAATTAAGATGTAATTTAAAACTTATATAACTCTCTTTTTATTCTTCATTTTACAAGAAATTAAAAACTCCTGAGTTTCAGAAAACGTTTTTATTATTGAGATAATTATATTGAACCTAAAAAACATTTCTTCGAGCTTTCTTTTTGTGATTACAAGATCAAAACCATTTGTGATTACAAGATAAAACCATGTTCTGAAGAGAAACATTATTCTTCACCTGGTTAAATCTTTTCCTGTTGTGCTTAATCTGTTCCTAGTGACATTATTTTACTTTTCCGTATCTGTTTTTGTGTTTTGTGGCTATTTCTAGATAGGTTTTCCATATTCAGTGTAGTAATATGGTGTTAATAGGTAAGAGAACCAATCTTGTAGGGTTTAAGATTTGATTTCTTATGTAGTTTTACTTTCATTGTATTTTTTATGTGTTTGTAAAACTATTTTTATTGTTCTAGTTATTGGATGTATCTTTTAGATGGTGAACCAATATAAAATTGAGTATGTCCCTCTCTTTTTGTCCTCTTCTTTCTATCAATCATGAAAATTGTTCTTATTCTTATATTTTGTAAAATCTTTACCAACAACTCAAATATGGAAATTAATTCATCTAATAAAGGTTTCATTCTAGTTTTTAGAAAATTTGAGATAGTTCAATTCATCGCACCCTCTTGAACTCAGCTCTTTTAATCCAACAATCTCATATTTATCCAATCTTGAGATAAAACCCTCACTCATAACTTCTTCAAAACACACATGGAAAATATTTTCCAAAAGAATGAGGAAACCTTCTAGCATACAATAGCTAGCTTACAATAATGATAGTTGGAGGTGAATCAGTGAATCCAAAAGCAATTGCAGGAGTGACCATAGGCTAAGTTTGATATAAACTTGGAGTTCATGGAAGAACAACGTCAAACAGAGTTACAAGCTCATTAATCATAGTTACAAGTTTTGCACAATCAAATTGATATACTTGCTTGGGACTAAGAGATACATAAGACCAAGGACAACTCACGAAGATACAATGCGTAAAGAGGGTTGCTAAGTCTCAACCCCGTTAGGATTCTCCAATGATAAAATCATATCAAGGGTGTAGGGAAACAAATAAATAAAGTCTGATCTTGGAAGAAAATAATCAAGGCACGAACACTCCAACATCACACCAACAGCTATACACAAAGGAACAACATCGAGATTTAAACTCTCAATCATGGTGATGGCTCCTTGTCATAAACGAGGAAACACAATATGAGCAGCAATAACCTTTCAAAGTTGTTCCAAGATCCCGTTGCATGATTTTGATTGAAAAAAGTCTTAATGGTTTCAATCTTTTCACCTTGGAAATCATGAACGTCATGCTTCCCCATAGATAGAAGTATGATTGTTCCTCTAACATAGGTTTACATTTAAAGGCATACATGACTATAGAAAAATTATCCTCCAATGGCCTGTCAGTGCATTTAAAAATTTCGAAACTACCCCCAAAGGACCAACTTTGCAATGGTATTACTCCTTGTTGAGAAATTTGATAGACTATTTTCGGACATTCTGTGCAAGATTCTCAACTCGATTTATGGACAATAAACCAATGGTGGAAAACTCGATTGCCTTCAATGGTGTCACACAAGGAGAGGCTGAACCACTTTGACAATATATGGCTCCCTTTGCAAAAACATCTCTAAATATTCCCAACCTCCACTAGGTAGTGTCACTACATGTGATCCTAATCAGACTCTGACTAGGTTTGTTCCTTGATAGTCTCTTTTCCAACCCATTAGGAAACATGGACAAGCTACGCAGCCGGATAACAAAATACAAAAGCATACAAGAGAACACATAGATAAGGAAGAGATTGATGAAGAGTACTTTATTAAGTCAATAGACAATCTAATACCCATCAGGCAATCTCATGATATGAGTGTCTATGTGTTTTAATGCTAACAAACACTATAAGATGTATTGTGGTAAAACAAAGCTCTCTCATTAGAGAAGATAATCAAGACTAACTGTCTTTAAACGCATCAAACGATACAATAGAAAAGACTATTATGCTCACAATAGAAGACCATCAAACGATTTTGTCATGGTCTTAACATATGAGAAAATGACTAAGAGCTTAAAAATATAACATCTAAAGAAAAGCCGCATCAAACGGTATCAAAAAATGCATCAAACGATATTGAGGAAATATGTCAAACGATACCAATGGAGTGGATCAGACGAAGCAGTATAGAAGATCTTATTAGACAATCCTAGTACTCACAAACTTATTTGAAGATCACGTTAGATTAACTCCTTTGATAACACAAGGCAGATGATATCGAAACACTTGTTTACAAGTCATCAGACGAACCTGAAGATTGCACATTCAGATGATACAAGCATTTTCAACTCATCAAACAAACCACTACGTTAGGGAAGTGTCAATACTTAAATATTTACATTATTGGAATGTTTTATGAAACTGCATTTATGTTTCCACATCTTATTTGACATTTCTAAATCATAGAAAACATTATCTTCAAATATGATTTTAGAAAATTTTCATATTTGAGAACGTAACATAAAGAACTTGAAAAATCTCAAATACATTGTGCTTAAATATTTTGTGAATGAAAACGTTTTCCATATTGGTTTTAAATGTTTTCAAATGCAGTTGTGCAAATATAATTACATTTAAGATTGTATTGGAAAGTTTTTGTATGAACAATATTCTACTGTACAGATTTCAAAAAATAGAGCATGAATTATTTCCATATCAAAAGATTTTTCAAAATATGATTAATAGATTAATATCCATGTTAAAATTAATTGCGTTTCAATGTTCTTAATCAATGTTAACTTGGAAAGTTTTTGAACACAAAATTAACTGTGAAATAACTTAGAATAGAAAGTTTATATACTCAACATATATTCAAGGATATTTTTTCAGGGATACCCAAGATTTAAATTATAAATTATATTGTCTTGAAATAGGAGGAAAATAAGTTCAAGAGGGAGTGAATTAACTTAAAATATTTTCACAACAACTTTTTTAATTCAAATTCAATGACCAATTTTTAACAAATTATTTTGGAAAATAACAGATTAAATTTTAAGCAAGATACACAATTAGAAAGATTTAAATTTGTTTAATAAAAAATCCATTTACCAAAATTAATTTCAACAAATTATTTTGCAGATTAACTAATTAATTTTGTAATTGTTCCTACCAGTTGACCTGAAACGCCTTCGTGCGCCTACGTCACTCTCACGTCCAGAATCTCTGCGTTTGCACGCGCCTTCCCTGTGATGAATGCCTGAAAACACAAAGACAAAGGGCGCCCTAGAGGCCGTTTGCACTCCGACGCTCAAGTCAGTCTTAGGGCTAGAAAAAACCAAAATTGTATAACTGTCACTGTGTGTGTGTTAAGCGACGCAAGTGAATAGCGTACCTTGCTATGTTTGTTGCTTTCTTTTTTATAGACTGAAACCAGACTTTCCTCTTTACCCAAAATGGGCTTTCTGATGGGGTGGACCCAACACTGTTGTTACCCTACTCTTAGGATAACCTAGCGCATGGGTTCCCTAACTGGAGTGCAACCTCTGACGGGTGACCACCTGGGTGCCTCCTCGTGCACTTGATCTCTGGGATCACCCGCCTTTGGGAGTGCCCTAGCTGTTCACGTGCCATGCATGCAGCTCATCCCTGGAATGCGACCCTCAAAGGTCATATCTTTCTAGTGGCTCTATACTTGTGTTACGCCTAAACGCGTCATCCACTCTACATGCATGGACTCTCATGACCTAGACTTCTCCCTTACTGATAACTGGTGTGTGGTCTGGGATCCACCTCTCGTGGCCCAGCTGTGCTGTTCGGGTCCTGACGTCCGACCTCTCCACACTGTCTAGTGGCACGTCGGTACGTCCTGGTGACCGATGACTGACCACTTTTTGGTTCCTTGGCGCCATGCCTCGCGGGATACTGGCCCACACCACTCGTGGGACCCTCATTCTGTGGCACCAATATTACCCGTGGTCAACGACGCCCGAGGACTAGTCGGTACAGTAATAAAGAAATATTATTAAAAAAATTTAAACCTATTAAACTAGAAACAACTAATTGAAAAATTTAAAACCTTTTTCAATATACAAAATAACAAGCTCAATCAAATATAACAACAATACAGGAAAATAATTTTACAATTTTTATGGAAAATACAAATTTCAAAAAAATAATCAAGGCTTTAACACTTGTTTATGTTAAATGAGCGGTTATTGACCTGGATGCATCCAACTTTAATATTGGTGTTCCGTCCGGCTGACCGGGATCGTCTTTGTGCGTGGCCTGTCCTCGCGAGCTAGGGCACCTTCGTCTTGCTCCGTCTGTGAATACCTGAAAGAAGTGCCCAAAGGGGCGTCCTCGCGGTCGTTTGCACTCCGACGATCAAGTCAGCTAGCGAGAAACATCAAAGTGACACACCCTTGGGAGGTGGTCGAAGAAACTGTGCTAAGTCACTAAAATCTGAGAGCTAGAATGGTGTTGCCCTAATTGCCTT
>Ga0123342_1007970_pt1 | contig 13654 bp, 4 predicted proteins | sample Turbeawhitnodule_FD_89960 | JGI IMG/M metagenome (GOLD analysis project Ga0123342, IMG submission 89960) | Root nodule microbial communities of legume samples collected from Mexico - Turtle bean Mexico white nodule | ecosystem: Host-associated > Plants > Roots > Nodule | place: Mexico: Nepantla...
AATTTTCAGGACACCATCAAGCACGACCCAAGAACCACTAAACATGTCTCTAACCATCAACTGCCTGACCCAGATGGCCCAGGCCCAGGTCAACCCATAAAAGGAACTTCTGGAAGGAAAAAATGTACGTTTTTCAGATAATCAGGAAATTCTCACGGAGAAAGATCGCTCACTTGAGCGTCGAAGCACAATCGCAGATACCCCCACCGGCCGACCGAGGCACGCGGAGAAGAAGGAGACTTGAAGAACAGGACAATTAAGAGTGAAGCAGACACCTTGTATCGACGTGGATCAACATTACTCAGTTCCCAATATCCATACAGGTACATATCTATATATCACAAGATTTAAAACGAAGAATAATATATCATGTAGCCTAAAATAAAATAAGATTAAGTTGGAGGGGAATTTGTTCTGGTTGGCAAGTGGAGGTGCATTTGGGCCATAGGAGAATAAACTCTTTTCTTTTTGTGAGTACCTAAAATATATTCAAAGCATGCGGCAACTTGTAGGAAGCAACTTGTAGGAAGAATGAGTATATAGATTCTTGAAAGCAAGTGTGTTTGCATTTGATAATCCATACAGATAACCCACTGAGATCATAGTGGGTTCAAGATGATGATCATGATGCTGCTGCCTCATTGACATAGGCTCTTTAGAACCTTTTTCTTAAATTCACCCAAATATATATGGACTTCTAAAGCTATAATTAAATAGACTTGGAGTTTCTCTTATATACTTTTACATTTTCAATAAATCAAAACCTATCATTAACATAACGTTTAAAATATCTTTAATTATGATTAAATTTAACAAATTTATCTTGCATATAGTAATTTGTAATTTCCTCATAGAATTGAATTATTGAATATTGGTGGAGACACGTTCCTATATTGTGGATGCCAAATAGTTTCAAAAGGGAATATCTGAGGCAAACGCACCAACCCAACTAGTAATTGTTCACACAAAGGAATCAAAACTATTCGAGTGTGAATAGAGCCCTATAGAAACATTTTTTCAACGCATTTTACTAATTAGATACTATATATACAGCCACAAGCAATGATTCCTTGTGCGAAAATGTAAAGATTATAAAGACTAACAAAGTATATCCTTCGTATTAATTATATCAAAGCAAGGGATGTAATTTCAATCACTACATATCAACCCACTTATTATTAAATTCACGACACTATATATATAGAGATAACTGCGTATGGGGCTTATATTGCATGTGTCATATTGTTAAAGTGATTTATTTTTTTTATGTGCAATGAATTGGTAAATTAGAAGTGGTATTTCTGTACGTTTGCATAAAATATACTATTTTCAGCATATCGATACATATTTGTGTTATTTTCTTAAAATATGTGTTTGATTAAAAGTTTATATTAAAAACATAACTTCAAAAATATAACATTAAAAGTGCTATATTTAGAAGGAAAAAAATACACATAGTAACATATAATAAATCTCTAAATAATACAAATAGTGACCAATTCAAGAAAAAAAATTTACACATGTCAACACACTATAAATCCAAAAAATAAAATAAAATTGCATTTAACTAAAAGTGAAGTGAAACGTGACACATTACGAGAAGTACACATATCCTTCTTTTAAATTTACTTTGCCTTCTTCTCTCACTCGTCCCAACTCTCTCACCTTTCTTATTTTTTCTTTCACCCTCTCTCATTACTCTTCTCTTTTTCCCTATTCTGAAACCTTCTCATACCTCGCCCTCTCTCACGCTACCCTTTGTCGTATATTTGACATGACAATCCTAACAAAAATTATCATTAATAATTGATATTTTTAAAATATCTTTGAACTATTTTTTACGACAATTAATGGAAAAATTAGAATTTGTCACCGAAAAGTGCATATAATATAAGGAAATTATATAAAAAGATGGTAAGAAAATGAAGATATTTTATTTACTTGTGTATTTACACAACTCCATGTACATGAAATATATGCAAATGTATGGAGACTTTCACTCTCCAAATTACAAGCCAATTATGTAGGGATCTACTAATTATTATTAAACTAATTGCATATAATTGCGTATAATTTGATAATTTGATGTCGCTTGATTGTCACAAAAAAATTGAGTTGGCAAGTTACATAGCACCTTTAAGTCATGCAACAGATATCACAACCAAACTATCTCCAAACAAGTATTGTCGTTTGATAGATAATAGAAGAACCAAGAAAAATGCAATACCCAGATACTGATCTCCTAGTTGTCTAACAACCTCCAGTCTGAGTCGCAATAAGTTGTCAATGTCAGATTGTTCTCGGATGACAATAGCAATCCTTGTCCCGATGATCCTTTGATGTACTTTAGGACTCAAATTGTGGCATCCCAATGAGGTTTCCGTGGAGTCTGTAAATTGACTTAGGGTCCGAAACGAAAATATTATGTCAGGCCAAGTAACCGTTAAGTATATCAGTCGTCCCACAAGTCGCCTGTATTTGAATGGATCCTTTAATAACTCTCCATCGTCCAGTGTGAGTTTTAGGTATTACTCCATTGGAAATTTGTTTGGACGAGCACTTGTGAGTCTTGTATCCTGCAAAATATCAAGAACATATTTTCTTTGTGACATGTAAATATATGCTTTGGAACGGGAAAATTCAATCCCTTGAAAATATTTTAAGTCCCGAAGATTTTAATGCTAAATTGTTGTAATAGACCCGTCTTTAGCACACAAAATTTCTGTCAAATCATTTCTTATAAAAATAATATCATCCACATAAATCAAAAGGGCAGTAAATGATGAGTTATTTTTTCTTGTGAATAAAGAGTAATTCGTCTTGAACGTTGAAATCCTGCAAATTTAATCACATTAGAAAATGTTGAAAATCATGTACGGGATGCTTGCACATCTAGCTGGTGAATAAACCAATTTCTGGCTGCTGCAATGGTGAGAAAACACCTCAAAGTTGTTAATTTTGATGTTGGTGAAAAAGTTTCAAAATAGACATCTTTAATCTGAATGTACCTTTTGCAACAAGGCGCACCTTATATATGTCAAGGCTTGCCATGTGAGTTGTACTTTATTTTATAGACCCATTTGCATCTGATGGGTTTCTGTCTGGCGGGTAACGGTGTCAAGGTCCACGTTTGATTTAGCTGCAAGGCGTAAAGCTCTTCTTCCATGATTTTTTACCAATTTGGATCAAGGATAGCTTGGGCATAAGTGTGAGGTTCTTTGGTGGCTGTGATGTTAGCAAGATATGTATTATGTGTAGAAGAAAATCGTGAATTAGAAAGAAAATGATGCATAGGATACCTGGTTCCATTTGGCCAGTCTTGGGCAGTGGTCGAATGATTGGCTTGGGGGTCCTGTTACGTAGTCTTGAAGCCATGAAGGTGAGGTTGATGTGCGACTAGATCGTCAAACAGGAAGGTCGGTTGGAGAAGGTTTGATAATGGGTGTCAGACTTCCTGGCGTGGGAGAAGAAGGTTGGTCTGCTGGAGGTTTAGGTACATTGTGACGAGTAAGAGAAAAATGTTGGTTTGCTGGAGGTTTAGGTGCATTGTGATGAGTAGGAGAAGAAGGTTGATTCAGTGAATGTTGGACAGGAGTGGGTAAGTCAATGTCAATAGCAGACAAAATATCAATGGAGGTAAGGATTGCGGTTGGAACTATTGGCAGAATGGGAAAACACTTACATGGAAGGTGACATCCCAACTTGTAAAAAAAATGTCTGCATCTATATCAAATAATTTGTATCCTTTTTTATTGAGAGGATAATCAATGAAGATGCATTGTCGAGTGCGCGGATCAAATTTTTGCTTAGGTGAAACAGCAGTCGCATAACAAAGCAACCAAAAGTTTTTAGGTGAGAAAGTGAAGGTGGACGATTATATATCATCTCAAAAGCTGATTTATTTTTTAGTAAAGGTGATGACAAGCGATTAATGATATATGTGGCGGTTAAAACACATTCCCACAAAATTATAATGGTAAATGGAACTGAAATATGAGGGTTCGTGTTGTGTTTAAAATGTGTTTATATTTGCGTTCTACTACTCCATTTTTGTTGAGAAGTGTAAACGCAAGTGCGTTGACATTCAATATTTTTTTGAGAAAAAAATTACACATTAAAATAAATTTCAATTCGTTGTCAACGCAGATGGTTTTAATAGATGTTTGAAATTGATTTTGTGCAAAAGTAATGAATGATTCTAAGAGTTGTTGTATTTCAGACTTGTGATTCATAAGAAATAGTCAAGTACATCTAGTATAGTCATCGACTATAGTGAGAAAAAAAACGTTTTCCATAATGAGTTGGACTTTTATGAGAACCCAAATGTCACAATGAATAAATTAAATGGGGAATGAGATTTTACTGTGCTTAAAGGAAAGGTAGTCTTGTTTGTTTAGCTTTGGAACAAATACTACAATTATTATGAATGGAAATTAGATTTTTACTGAGGTAGTAATGAAGATCCAAGTTGTAGACGCGCTGGAGAAAGATATCTAAGACGTTTGTGCCATAAATCAGGGTCGGTCGAAATTTGAGATGTGTGGGCTAGGTTTGGAAGAGGGGACATATAATATAGGCTTGTGTGTTTAGCCAAGTTCTGCAAAAGGCAACCATGTGGAGTAAAAACGACACAACAATTTAGTGAATTGATTATCTTATTAAGGAACCTGAGATTTAAATTAAAATAAGGAACACAAAAAAAGAACGTATCTTTGAGAGTGATATTGTCATTGAATTTAAGTGTGCTCGTAGATCAAATGGACGCAGTTGTGGACAAATTAACATTTGGAATAAATAATGATGAAATGTGTGTGAAAATTGTGAATAAGATGCAATGTGATTGGTTGCTCCGCTATCCAAAATAGATGGTTTTGTAAAAACAGAATTAATAGATGAGTTATGGACAAACAGACCTGCAACTTTTATAAACGTGTCATTTTTACCATTATTGTTGAGCGAGTAAACCGCCTTTATCAATGGTTGAATTTGATGTGAAGCCTTGTACCAAGTTTCCATCAGACTCGTTACTAGTTTTTGTCAAACATGATCTCTTATCTAGGGTATAAGAATAGAGAGACTATCATAGAACAAAGATCGGTGCTTTGATACCATATAAGAAGATGGTAAAAAAAATAAGATAAGATTTCTCTCTTGTGTGTATTTATATACATAACTCCCATGTACAGTAAATATATTGTATGAAGACTTTTTCTTTTTCCAAATTATACCTAGTTATATAGGGATCTACTATGATTCTATCGTACAATAACATAATTGTATAATAATTACATATAATAATTACGTATAATTTAATATGTTAATAAAGACTATTTTTATTAAAAATTTAATCTGACTATTTTTAATAAAAAATTATATATTCAAAGGACCTAACTTAATAAATTGATAATACCTATCCACTTGCAAATAATACAAAATTAGTATTACATAATATGAGTCTGAGGAGTAGTAGTTCAGCGAATTTATTGTTGTTGGGTTCGGAGGCTTGAATGAGAAGAAGAAGCAGAAGTGTGATCGTAGGGTGTGATTCGCAGGGAGAAAGTGGGAGCACTAGCACCAGCTCCTTTCTCTCTCGCACCCAAACCTACGTGCTCTTATTAATTAAGCAGCAACAGTAGCTCTGAGGTTAGTTTAGTTTAGTTGGTGCCATGTTTTTGAAATTGGATATGAACATCGTTTTTTCCTCTTTTCTTGTGTTGCCTCTAAGGAGAATATTGAAGGAAGCAATTGTGGAGGAGAGATTCCATGTGTCTAACTTATTCTTTGAATTTTGTGTGGGATTCATCTTTATTTTTTTTCTAATACACTCCCTATAATAATTATGAAGTAAATTTCATATCAGTCTAAAGTTCAAATATTATTTAGGTAGAATTCGCTAATTATGATGTACATAATTATATATAATATCGTAAAATAATTATATACAATAATTATATACAATAATTACGTATAATTTGATAATTATTATTTTATTAATATATAATAATTATAATTGTTGTCAACAGCTATCCAATGTTTAGGGTAGGTGTTATTAGTCTTAAAAAAATGCATTTTTGTTATGTTGTTTATGTTTTGTAAAAATTATAAAAACAGATATATAAAAAACATTTTTTCAGGCTTAATACAAACACAACTACATCACAATTCAAATCTCAATTCACATTACAAACATAATTATAAAGAAATGTTCTAACACCAATTGGAATCAACAAATAATTTGCATAAAATATAATATAAAATTGTTGATCATAATCTTCCCTACTATATAAAAGTATTGAAAACTATATCAAAATTTGAAAATATTATAAAACTTATAAAGAAATATTATATATAGAGACAGAAATAATGATCTGTAAATTTATTCACTAGTAAACTTAGTTTTATAAAAAAAAATTAAGTACATTATCAATATATTTCTAATGTAGTTCTGTATTTCTGAGTTAAACTATAGTCCATGAAACAACTACAACATTTATACTACCATTTAAGGTTATAAATAGTAAATAATTAATTTACTTTACAATGGTAGTATATTTAGAGTTTTTTTTAAGTGGTACGATTTTGGAAAATAATCTCCTAAATAGAATCCTGTGTGCTTTATTTCTCCAACTATCTCTCTGAAAAATATTTACGGTGAGAATTCGGGTTTCACTAAATTGAATTTTCATCTTTATTTTTTTCATGCAAAAAGAATTTCCAAAATTTGTTATTTTGAAGTTGAATTCTGAGATTTTTTTTTTTTTTCAATCGAAAGAAGGTCGTTCGGTGGAGATCAAAATTTGGTTTTTGAAAATTGACTTTAGTGTATAAATGTTTGTCCAGAATCAACTATGCGGTGATCAAATGTGTTTTGGAATTTTTTGCTTTATTAGAAGTGAATGAGAAAGAAGAAAGAAAATATAAATAAATTTAGAGAAAATAAAATAAATAATAAATAATTTAAAAAAAAATTGTAAGTAAGAAATGTTTTGATAAATTTAATTAAAAATAGGGAGAATAAATTCTAAATGAGAAGAAAACATTATTAAATTATGTAAGGTTAAATTATTAAATTTTTTTATGTCGTGAAATTAAATATTTATAAAATTGAAATAAAAAGAAATATAAAATTTGAAAATTAAAAATTAAAAATAATAAATTTATAAAAGATAATATTAATACAAAGAGAATGAAATAAAATATCTTATAGACGTAACTAAATGTTATAGGAAAAATAAATGAACTTTTTTTTTGTTTTTTTGTATTTTTATAATAAATTTGAATATTGAAGAATAAAATTATAATAATTATTTCTAAATATATTTTTATAAAAAAAATATAATAAATTATAATATTGATACCAGAATTAAATGTTGGTATCTTTTTAATAGAATTGTTGAGGTTTTTATAAAAAAAATATTAATTAAATGGTTTAAAAAATTATAAATAAAAATTAAGTTATTTTGGTTGATATATACGTAGTGATAAAATAAATTAAGGGAATAAGTCTATAATTGGCTTTAAAAGAATAAGTGTACAAATTATAATTTTAAAACAAAAAATTATAATTAAAATGAAAGATGATGTAAATAAAGAAAGAGTTGTATATAAATGTATATTATAAAGTATAATATAAAGTATTATGTAATAATATTTAATTATATATATAAAAGAAAATATAAAGATAAATGAAATATTTGGTGACAACTAACTAAAATACAATTTATATATTAGTTAAAGGTGGGTGAAACAGAGTAATCAATGAAAGCATTACTAAATTATGAGTCAATTATTGAAGTGTTCATTTGGTAAATTTTTAGTTTGGACAAACAATTTCCGTTGGATAAGTCTTTCATAATAGATTATTGCCTTAGTTGAATTGATTGGATCTTTAATTTGCCTTAGTTCAATTCTTTTTTCTTTTCCAATGTTTAGTTACATTTTTAAGTGAGACAATTAACTACCGTTATACTTAATCTAAAGCTTAAACAAAATCCGATTTCAAGCAATGGGTTGTCTAACACCTAAAAGAGAAGTAGATGGAGATTGCTTTTACACTATTTTAAATTATTAGGTTCCACATCTCTGAGAATAATATTCAAATTATTAGCATGAAAATATTTCATATGTTATTTGTTGTGATTTAGATTTTATTTTTTGTGTTTTTATTTTATTTTATCTACAATAATACTATTTAATGGTTATTATTTAATTATATAATTTAAAAATGACCATTCTAGCTAAGTTTCACATTAATTATAATTCAAACATTCATTTATGAATTCCAGATGTTTCCACTTCAAATCTACCGTTTGATCAATAGAAAATTTTCTAAGTCAAACTAAATATTACACTCATCTAATCATCTCCATTATTTTGATTAAACTCTAAAATATAAAATCTATTTAGTAAATAACTCCAATAATAAAAATTATTAACTCTTATTATCCTGAATTGACTTGAACTCCAAAAAAAAATAAGAAGCTTAGAACTCTAAGAATAAAAAACACTTACAAGTTTCTAACTCAAAACAAAATATCAATAAAAATAAACTTTAGAAGTTAGTTGAAAGGATTCTTAACTACTAAACCAAGATTATGAGAATAAGAGAAATTATAGAGTAAAATTGAACTTCCTGTTTTAAAAAGTATTCAAATGGATATGTTCCCAAACTTGTGACATGCAAAACTTTTGTTTTTGAAAAAAAAAGGACAAATGGGCCTTGTGCCAAGTTGTGATAGATTTCACCTAACTAAACCAGGTGTCTTTCTTCCTTCACCTCCATAATTTCTTTTATGCACCTCCATAATTTTTTTAACTTCAAAATTATCCTTGGACAAAAGGTGCAGGATTTGTCTTTTAAAATTCAGAATAAAAAAATTGTATTTGGAATCATTTCAAACTCTAGAGTTTTGAATACAAGTTTGGAATGTATTTTCTGAGTTCAAAAATATAATTTTGTATTTCGAATTTTAGATTTTGGAATGCATTTTTGAATCTATAAAATATTTTTCAAACTCTAAAATTCAAAATATAATTTTATAATTTAAAATTTTAAAATATGAAAAATGGGAAAGAGGAGTGTCAATAAAAGAATGAAGAAAATAACAAAATTTTCATTTCACGTGTTCTACGGAGGATGGAGGTGTTGGAAGAAAACTCACGGAGAAGAATTTCCCCTAAACAATATACAATTCTATGTTTTGTTTGTCCCAACAATTTTTACTATTATTTTTATTTTGTTTGTAACAACGTATTTTGGAACTCAATATACTCCATACTAAAAATCATTAAATAAAAAATAATTTTAAATAAAAAAATTAATTTTTATATTTATTAAATTAAATATATTTTTATAGAGACTAAAAAAATTGTTGATATCTAAATTATTTTTTATTATTAAAGTTAAGTGATTTATCACGTAATCACAACTTCATAAGTGTTGAAATTTAAACAAAAAAATAGTTACGTGAGATTGGTAAGAGGGCAGCATGTTAGTATGGGTTATAAAGTTTTGATGATGAGATAAATAATGAGCAGATATGTATGTAGCATATGGTTAATTATGCAAACGGATTAGGAAGATATTCCTATCTAGCAAGCACGTAGCTAGCAATGAACCTAGTAAAATTGTCTTGGGCTAAACCACTAAGCTAGCTGTAGTTTGTGACTGTGTTGTTTGTTGTGCTAGAAAGCACAAAAGTATGGGGCCATGCATGCAGTGCTAATAATCTTTTTAGGGTTGTCACAGGCCAATGGTGATGCTTCCCACTTACACTTCCTCTCCTTTTTCTTCCCATTCTTTATTTTCCTCTCTTCTTTTAACAAATCCCCACTCACTCTCTCACCATAATACATAGATTTTCTGGTCATGCCCTTTCGAAAAGTGAGTCTCAAAAAACAGATTCCCGCACAAGCTTTACAAATTTCAACATGCTGCAGTATTCCTAGAATGAACTTCATTCGTAGTTGTTATCGTAAAAGTGTGATTTTATGGCATAAGCATTAATATAGAATTGGTTCGCTGGATTTTGCTAAAGGCTGCCACGGCTGAGCGTGCTTTTGAAAGGAATCAGCATCTGTAATTAGATATCAGAGAATAAATATTGAGGCAATCAAAGAACCACGTCACTTACTTGCATTATGGTAATTGAACTTTGAGGTGAGAACATCAGAGAAAATATTTTTATATCATCACAAACGAAGAATAATATAGCATGTTGCCTAAAATAAAATAAGATTAAGTTGGGGGGAGGAATTTGTTCTGGTTGGGAAGTGGAGGTGCATTTGGGCCATAGGAGCATAAACTTTTTTTGGTGAGTATATTCAAAGCATGCGGCAATTTGTAGGAAGGGAATGAGTATATAGATTCTTGAAAGCGAGTGTGTTTGCATTTGATAATCCATTCAGATAACCCACTCAGCTCATAGTGGGTTCAAGATGATCATGATGCTGTTGCCTCAATGTGGAAGCCATGTGATCATGTTGTGCCTTCGCATTTAATCTTTTACTGTTTCTGTTTTGAAGTCAAAATGAATATATCAAAGTCTTTGGAACCTTTTTTCTTAAATTCGCCGCAAATATATATGGACTTCTATAACTTGGAGTTTCTCTAAAATACTTTAACATTTTCAATAAATCAAAACCTATCATTAACATAACGTTTAAAATATCTTTAATTATGATGAAATTTAACAAATTTATCTTGCATATATATAGTAATTTGTAATTTCCTTGTAGAATTGAATTATTGAATATTGGTGGAGACACGTTCCTATATTGTGGATGGCAACAATAGTTTCAAAAGGCAATATCAGAGGCAAACGCACCAACCCAACTAGTAATTGTTCACACAAAGGACTCAAAACTATTCGAGTGTGAATAGCACTAAAGAAACATTTTTTCAACACATTTGACTAATTAGATACTATATATGCACCACAAGCAATGATTCCTTCTACGAAAATGTAAAGATTATGAAGACTAACAAAGTATAGCCTTCCTATTAACAAAGTATAGACTAACAATTTAGGTCATCTTTCTAAAAAGAAATCAAGTATCATTGCAAAAAATGGTTTTTAAGAGTGCTTAAAGTTCACTTATAACGATAATTTAACAATAGTTATTGATAAGTCACCATTAAAAGTTAAACATTACATCTATGATTGTAATATTTGTCGAATTATTTGACATGGCATTCGTAGCAAAAAAAACTATCATTAATAATTCATATTTTTCAAATATCTTTAAACTGTGTTTGATGAGAATTAATGTAGACAAAATGTAGAATTTTTTATTGAAAGCGTATATGACAACAATTGTAGTATGGTGTTTTTTTTATGTAGTTTATTTTTTGTTGGGGTCTAAACACTTGTATATAAAAATATATTTTCTGACTTAATACAAACTCAATTACTTCACAATTAAAATCTCAATTCACATTACAAATGTAATTATAAATAAATGGTCTACCACCATTTGGAATCAACCAATAATTTACATAAAATATAATATAAAATTGTTGATCATAATCTTAAAAAGTTCACTGCTATAAAAATATTGAAAACTGTCAAATTTTGAAAATATTATAAAACATTAAAAAAAAACATTGTACATATATATATCAATAATGATCTGTAAAATCCAACTACTATTCTGTAAATAACTCCAATAGATAAAAATTATAAACTTTTATCAGCCTGAATTGACTTGAACCCCAAAAAAAAATCAAGAAGCTTAGAACTCTAAGAATCAAAACACTTACAAGTTTCTAACTCTAAAAAAAAACAAAATAAGAATAAAAATAAATTTTAGAAGTTAGTTGAAAGGATTCTTAACTACTAAACTAAGATTATGAGAACCAGAGAAATTATAGAGTAAAATTGGAATGGATATGTTCCCTAACTTGTGACGTACAAAACTTTGCTTTTGAAAAAAAAAAAGATAAATGGGCCTTGTGCCAAGTTGTGATAGATTTCACCTAACTAAACAATATAGGATACTTCTTCCTGCACCAGCTTACATCACCCATAATAAATATGAAAATACACTTTTGTCCTTCAGTAAAATATTTCGAATTTGTATAATTGATTTTTTTTTAAAACAAATATATTCCAAATTTTGAAGTATTTTTTAAAAGATTAACTTGTTATAAAATGTTAATTTCTAGATGCTAATAAAGGATAGTAAAATATAAGTATGATCAATTATATGATAAGATTAAAAAGATAAAAATTAATAAACTATTTGATGTAGAAAAGTGTTCCTATATTATTAATCTAAATTATAAAAACATTACAAAAGAAAAGAAAAAAAGAAAAAGAAAAAAAGAAAAAGAAAAAGAAACAGAAACAAACGACTCACACGTTCAGAACATGTTTACAAATAATTCTCCCCAAGCATTTATATGAAAAACAATTAAAATAATTTTTTCTATAACTTAAATCGTGGTTAAACTAATTTGTAAAAATGCTTTCATGAACTTATATATAAATTAGTTTTAATTAATAAAAAATATTTCATGTTTTTAAACAATTGTGGAAAAGTTCATTCAAATATGTTTATCAGCTAGTAGGTTCTACACGTGGGTTAAGAAGAAGGGGAAATTTCAATTTGGGACTGTTTCTTCATGCACCTCTTCTCCCACCTCCATAGTATTTCCAAAAATGTTTTCTGTAATATTTTGGATTATGTAATCTGAGAGTCTTTTTTCAAATTTGTAATTAGCTTTTGGATTACATAATCCATAAGTTTTTTTTAGATGCATGATTAATTTCTTGATTATATAATTCATAAATCTTTTTTAGCTTCTGAATTATGTAATCCAAAAGTCTTTTTTAGCTTCTGAATTATGTAATTCAAAAATCATTTTTCAAATACGTGTTCGGATTACATAATTAGAAAGTTACTCTATAAAAATGACACAAGAAAGATAAAAATATATTTTTACGTTTGGTATGGGATAAGAGAAGAACACATGGTGGTGCAACAAAAAAACAGTCTCAATTTGGACATTATAAGCCTTAACATGGTTGTACTAGGCTGGGCTATTTTCCGTATGTACGGCCCAAAATAAAGAGGCCATCATCTGATAATGGCTGCTTCTTCTTGCACGTATAGGTTCTTGCCACACCTCCACACTAAATATAAAATTACTACTTTTTCCTTCGATTAAAAAAGAAATAAAGTAAAAAATCCTATCCACCATTTTCGGCTCAATTCCCTATCTAGCACCATTTAATCTTTATTTTCCTATCTAGCACCCTTTTGTTTTTATTTCCCTATCTAGCACCCTTTTGTTTTTATTTCCCTATCTAGCACCCTTTTGTTTTTATTTCCCTATCTAGCACCATTTTAAAAATAAATAAATAAATAATAATTTATTTATTTTTATAATTTTAATTTTAATTTTGAATGCATTAAAAAATAAATATTTTTAATGTTTAAAATAATTATAAATATAATGAATGAATAAATAAATGAGTTTTTACAAAATAAAAAAAAAAAGTAATAAATTAAAAATGTTTAGTTTAAATTTTTTTTTTAAATGAAGAAAATAAAAAATTAAACTATACAACAACATAAAAGTTGAATCTATAAACATAAATTAACATTTATTTTTATTATTATTGATGATATAATCATGTTAATTTCAAGT
>Ga0123342_1007971_pt1 | contig 13653 bp, 11 predicted proteins | sample Turbeawhitnodule_FD_89960 | JGI IMG/M metagenome (GOLD analysis project Ga0123342, IMG submission 89960) | Root nodule microbial communities of legume samples collected from Mexico - Turtle bean Mexico white nodule | ecosystem: Host-associated > Plants > Roots > Nodule | place: Mexico: Nepantla...
AGCTCTCGGCTTAGTACACATTGCTTTCGGTCCAATCTCTCGGCCCAGTACACTAGTTTACTTTCGGGTTGAGCTCTCGGCTTAGTACACATTGCTTTCGGTCCAATCTCTCGGCCCAGTACAATAATTATACTATTATCTTTCTGATTATTAGACGGTTTAACACGGAAAAGATGATCTACGATGAAATTATTTTAATTTTATGTGCCTTTTGAATTTTATTAAAAAAAAATTATGTAATCTGGACCAGGCTAATTCCTCCGTGAAAGAGAGACTAGTGGTGGCTGTGGGTGGGAATATTGTAGGGTTCTTTTCGTTATTTCACATTTGTGAGGAGGTACAGGAAGAAAAATGATGGGGTGCAGGAAGAAACACCCTAATTCAACCATAGAAGCAAAGTTTTTTTTTTTCTTTCTAACTTCTCTTAACTTACTTGAAGCTCGAGTGAAGAGATACACCTTCGCAAAACCTTTAATCAAGGTTTACATCAATATTAATTATTTTACCAATTATGTAAATCACAATATCATATTACATATAATTAATAGAATATTTTAAATAATATATATAATCATTGTTATTTTTTCTTTTATAACAAAAATATGATATTTATAATAAAAATAATTATTATAAAATTAATTTTACAACATTTTTTTATTATAAAGATATTTTTTTTAAAAATTGAATATATACTTAAAAATCGTATGTATGCATGAACAAAATTATAAAGATGTTTTTTTTAAACATTTGCAAATATAAATTTTCTAAAATAACCATGATACGAAACATTAATTACTAATGTCATTGAGAAATCTAGTTTGAATTGTTTATTTACGTATATAATAATTCTATTAAAAAAAATTGAACCCATTTAATAATTGAGCAAGAAAAGTTTACAAACAAGTAAACTTCAACCTTACAAAATTGTTTCATAAGGTAAAGTTTGCACCGAGTTAAAAACTATGAAATGTCTTTGTTTATAGTCAATGTGGGATCTTCAACATACTTCCCTTTTGCCGAGACTTGTCAACTCGTACGTATGACTATATATTATAGATTGTCTAATAACGGTCTGATAACCTCAACAAGGCTCTAAACAAATTTGATATCATCTTAAGAAGTGAATTTTAAACCTAGCAAACTCAACATTACAAAACTGATTCATAAGGTGAGGTTTACACCCACTTATATACTAGGAAGTGTTATAATCTTTTGTCAATGTGAGATCTCCAACATCTTTTATAAGTTTTGCACATTAGTTGTAGTGTAATGAAAGTGTAAATGTGTTTAAATAACCTCAAGAACACCCATGATCTCTCTTTATTCTTCTTCCCGATATTCTTTGGTTATGCCACCACGCATAGCCATTGCCTACTGCCATCTCTTAAGATGTCGTCCTCCCTTTCACTTTTGTCAATGTCGTGTTTCACACTTCTATATTGAAGATTTCACATCGACTAGAGATAAAGTCAATCTATACTATATAAGTGAGTTCAAAATTCATGTTCAAAGTCAGTTTTGTAAGATTGAGTTAGGCTTAAAGTTCACTTCTTAAGATAATATCGTAGACATTTAGATTTATCACAACAAGAGTTTGTTGGGCCTATCACGTCACCTGCTATTGGACCATCCATAAATATCTAGTCCAACTCATGAGTTGGCTGATCTCAGTGTGAGAGGATGTGTTGGGGATCTCACATGAATTGGAGATAAGATCAATTCATATATAAATGAGTGCAAACCTCATCATTCAAGCTAATTTTGTAAGATTGAGTTAGATTTAAAGTTCATTTCTTAAAATTATGTTAATTTTATTTATGTATATGTGAGCTTCCTCTTTGAGTGGTATAAGAATATTTCATGTTCGAGTTAAACTTGTTAGGTATGAAATGAGAAAATTTCATGAAAAAATTTGTTTTACTAACTTTGATTATAGATCATGATTATTTTCTTGTTTTGGTTTATGTTATCAACCCATGGTTAGTATATGTTTTTAAGAAAAGAAATTGTTTTTTGACATATTCTATGCTAACATGAAGAAGAAAAAAATAAAACAATTATATTTGGGTGGGGAATTGAGAATTGGCATGCAGTTTAAACCTTGGAAGAAATACTGGTATTAGCACCTTAAATTTATCCTTCATTTTATTCTAATATTTTTGGCATAATTGTAGCAAATAATGAGAACTTTACTTCTATTTTCTTAAGACTCAGTAATATTGATGCTTGTGTTAAACAAGTTGAATATTGATATTGAATCCAATTTGGGCTTGAAATTGATTACATAATGTTAATGTGTAATTGTTTGTTGGATTTGACTTCGATGTTTCTTTTAAGTGTAATAGATAACAATGTGACTTGAATATGATTATTATGGAATGCAATAAATAAAACACAATCATTGACCATTTCTTCATATAATTAATTTATGACTAAATAAATATAAAAAATGTTTAATTTCTTTCCAAATTTAATTATTACAATTTCAAAATCAAAGAGATGCCTTTTTAATGTCATTTTACACCCTTTGAGTTTTTTTTGAAATGTTTTGATTATTAATGTCTGTGTCTTTTCTTGAGAAAACTTTGTGCAGTGAAGTATTTATTGGGTCCTTGAAAGTTGTAAGCATTAGTTAATTTCATTTATTTTTTTTTTTTATCTGAGTCTTTGCAAAAAAAATAATCAGCATGTGTTCTTCCATTAGTAAGTTAAGTTTGTTAACAAAAATTCAAATTATCAATTAAAGGCCATGAGAAACAATATTTTCGCTTATTGTTTTTATTTATGGCATGGATAAATAAAACGTAACATTATTATTTTTATTAACACCATGAACAAATAAAAAAGAAACATCACTCTTAATCAAAATAAAAATGAGAAAACAACAAATTTTACTATTAACAATTATCTTATGAATTTGTTTTGGGATTTCTACATGATTTAAATCATAATCTCTTTCCTCCTCTTTCACTTTCATTAGGGATCAAATTCATTCAACTCAATAGTTTGTTACATTTTAAGATAGTTGTTCGTTTTTTTTATTGATATTTTATTATGAAAAAAATAATATATAAATTGTCTTTCACTCATTGAATACATTAAATACATTAGGTTTATAACGAATCCGAACTCCATTATAAAAAACAATGCATTATAATACTATATAATGCATTGTAATCCTATATTTGTGTAATATATTAATAAGAAATTTTTTGTAAATATTTTCTTTACATTATTTTGGTAAAAAAAAAAATTAACTCCTTCCATATAAAACCTTACTTTTTTTTTTTTTGCTACATTTATTTTGGAACATTGCTGAATTTGTATTTATAATTATATGATATATAATGATGTGATTTTTAGATTATATTAGATTGCTATATCTTATAATTATATTATAATATAATGTAGTATATTATTAACTATATAATATAAGTGTATAATTTTCAAAACTCATCTAATATTTAAAGATTTACCTTATACAACTGGATTAGATCGATAACGTTACTGAATACAGTAGATTGATAATTTTTCTTATATTTTAAAAAACTAAAATTAATTTTATTTTAAATATTTTATACATTTATATAACTATAAGCTATACTAATAAGTAGAAAGATTCATGCGTTATCTAACTAGTTTTACTCTGGTTAAATTTTAATTTTAATTTTAAAAAAAATTTAATTGACAAATTTATCTTTATAGTTTTTGGTGATTTAGTTCTTCAATTTTAGTAAATTCAAAATTTTTTCTCAAATTTTAATGTTACACACGGTTATTTATCTTATTGAATCAATTAAATTCTAAAAACTTAACACATACATTTAAGTATCATTAAAAAACTAAGTAGAAATAAGATAAAAGATAAACATAAAACAATTAAGCACAAAAAATTAATGTAACTCGATACAACATAAACAAAAGAAATTAATGGTTCTACAAACACATTATATATAGCTTTTGCCCGTTTTGAGATATATCACTTAGTGTGCCATGTTTATAGAAAAAATTTAACAGTAAAAATCATATATAAAAATAGAAAACAAAAATTACAATTTGAGTTTTTAATTTAATAATAATAATAATAATAATAACCTAGTTGTGGTGAAAAAAACTTTAAACGACAGAATAAACGAGTTGAAAATTGCAGCCACGTGGGTGTCTCGCGCCAAGTGTTGCCACGTAGCCAAAAATGATTAAATGACCATAACAAACCTTAAACAACGATTACCCATAAAAATGCAAATGAAATTGAAACAACAGAGCAAAGAATTTCACCCGATCTGAAGCTTCTAACAAAACAAAGCTCTTTCTCTCTCACTCACACTCCTTCATTCATTCACCGTTTTCCATTCTCCCAACCATTACAAGGAAACCCAACTGAGAGAGTGAAGAAGAAGAAGAAGAAGGGACAACATCAATGGGGGGTTTTGCATTGGGTTCTGCCTTCGATTCCAAATCTGGGCAGATAATAATGGCTGCTTTGCTTTTGATGATTGTATCCTTCTATGTTGGCACGCTTTTTGGCAACAATGCCCCCCTTTACGTCTCTCAGCTTGCTTCTCATTCTTCTTCTTCTTTTCCCAACAATGTCTCTTCTAATGGTAACCTCTTCAGCTCAACTCAGCTACGAAAATCGCTTTTTCGATGCTTCTATTAAAGCCCTTTTGCCCAATTTTGAAGCTTTGCTATCTGGGTTTCTCTTGAACTTCCATAAATTTCATATATCGGGTTTCTTTAAAATGTTTCTGTTTGGAAATTCCCAGATTTATAGTAAGTTTTCAGTTTATGAATGTTGGAGCATCTTCTTTAGTTATATTCTAGTGAATGAGTGTTAAACCGCAGTGTGTTAGTTCTACATAGAATCATTTCGGTGCTATCAGATCCAAGTGGGTCCTCTCCAAAATAGGTTGCATTAAATGTGCGAAGGAAACTGCTTTATATGAATTGAATGTGCATTTGGCTTGGTTGAGTTGCTTGAAGTTTTTAATTACATTTTTGTGGGGGATATCACTTAGTGTCGGTGGCTTATTTGGAAACTTGTTTTAAGGTTAAATCCTTAATGTTTCATGGTGCTGCTTTGAGAAAGATTACTAAATGCTTTTAACTCTTGCAGGTACTGCTAAATTTAGTAACAGAGTTGCTCTGACTTATCGGAAAACCCCTCTTGTAATTCCAGAAACAGGGGTGGATGTGTGCCCTTTGACGTTCAATGAGTATATTCCCTGTCACGATGTTTCCTATGTGGCAACTTTGGCCCCAAGTCTTGATTTTTCTAGAAAAGAAGAACTGGAGAGGCACTGTCCTCCTCTTGAAAAGCGCTTATTCTGCTTGGTTCCTCCACCAAAGGATTATAAAATACCTATCAAGTGGCCTCTTAGCAGGGATTATGTTTGGCGAAGCAATGTGAATCACACACATCTTGCAGAAGTCAAAGGAGGCCAAAATTGGGTCCATGAGAAGGATCAGCTATGGTGGTTTCCTGGTGGTGGTACCCATTTCAAGCATGGGGCCTCTGAGTACATAGAGAGGTAGCTGTTGTTGATTTATTTAAGTTCCTTATGTTCTTTGTCCAAGGACCATGCTGATTGTAGAAATGTTAGTTTGATGATTCCTGTGGTTACATTGGCTGACGGTTGTGATGATTTTATTTTTCTTCCACTATACCAAATCCATGTGAGTAATTTTTTAAAATCAGATTGTGAAAGAAATAACATTATAATTTTGTAGCAGTAACTCTTAGAATTCTATAATAGTGCTCTTAACAGTTACAAATATAAAGAGTAAATACTCTTAATTAGACCTTTAATACGCATTCAATCACTATTAAACTTTGTAATAACTCCTTAATCAATAACATCAAACAATGATACTTGGTCATCTCAGAACATGCAACACCACATCACATTATGCAATTATACTTGGTCATTTCATATAAGGTGCCACCAAGTGTGTGCAAACTGCAAGGAATCTAAAACAACAAATGTGGCCAGCATTTGTGCCAGCCAGTCCACACTTTTCTTATAAAATTCATAACTTAGAAATCCAAAACACATGTTTGCTTGATTCTTGTTTCTATTATTTCTTAGCACATAAATATAACTCCCCAAACTCATAACTTACCCTAACAACACTGTATTGTTCGGAGTAAGTTTCTTAAGTTGGAACTAGATTCTGGTCAGCATTTCTGCTGGCCAGTGAACACTTTTCTTGCAAATGTCATAAGTTGATATCTAAAATACATTTTGGCATGGTTCTTGTTTCTGGATCCTCATGACATATAGAACTAAAATTGTTTATTTCATGTCACCCCTCAAAGGTAACCCAAACTGTGTTCAAATCACAAGAACATTAGAAGATCAAATTTTTGCTTATAAAACTCTAGTTATAAACCTCTTTTCTTATAAAAATTATTTCTTGAGCTAGAAAATTTCTTTTACCATGATTTTTGCTTCTGAATTATCCTAACACATATAGCTAATGATTATATCTCATGGAACTCCTTAAAGGTTACTCAAAATGTGTTTAAATCACTAGGAATCACTGCACCAAATTCTGATCAGCATTTCCCTTGCCAGGGGTCACTTTTCTTAGAAAAATCATAGCTTGAAGTCTAGAATGCATTTTCGCATGGTTCTTGTTTTCTAAGCTTCTTAACACATAAAAGAAACTTCTTTGGTTCACAAAAAAATTTACATCCAAAAAAACTCATGAAACAAGCAAAATAAAAAGGCAACACAGTAGCTGCTGGGCCTTTTTCCATTTTTCAGCAACCACCAAAATTAAAAATGTCATAACTTTTCTCATTTCAAAATCTTTTCAATGATTCTTATTTCTACATCCTAAGACATAAAGTGATTATTTTCATGTTCAAAACCTCAAATAAAGGAAAGATAACCACCACAAAACAACAACGAAAATTTGCCAATACCAAGCAAGATTTGGTTTCTTTAGCCTTTAGTCTTTGTTTCACTTTCAAGTTTATTTTAGTAACTTAATTTGTTCATATCCCGTCCAAAACTCCATGAAGGCCTTGTGTCTTAGAGTGTTTTATTGGAACTCCACCAAGTGAGCCAAGTTTTTCAAGTTTTCATCCATACAAAAATAAGCTCAAGTTTTTGGTGAAGGTGCAGCACACAACCAAATGATCACATTTTAAAATACACTCATACATCATCAACACAATATCATGTGGAGAAAAGGCAAGTGAAAAAGAGAGAGGAAACAAACATTGAGTGCGAGATTAGATATTTGTGGGTGGCCAATAAACCCAACAAACTTCACTGGGACAGACTTTGATATCATCCCAGTATGTGGTTTTATGCCTAACTCAATATCACAAAACCAACTTGTAAGGTAAGGTTCACACCCTACTTATATATTATAATTTGACTTTATTTCTAATTGATGTCTGATCTCCAACACACCCATTTCATTTCCCTTGCCCATGGTTTTGAAATATAGGACTTGGTGTTCATTTGGAACAGGGTTGGCACACCTCTCTATTCTAGGGCAAGGAAGACAAGTCTTTTGGCTTATTATGTGCCTCCTTGGTTAGTTGATCTTTGGGGAGAGATTAGGCTAGGTGTGACCAATTTTAATTAGCCTAATTAGGACACTAAACCACTTAGTTAGGAGTCAGCATTTCTTAAATTATTTTAAACTATTTGGTACAAAATTTTGCTCATTAAAATTCTCTGAATTTATACTAATTATGGTTTTACCATAAATGACTTGACTGTAGTCAATAGAAAGAGAATTTTTGCAGATGGATTTCTTTGCTTAAGGTTAACTAATTAGTGATGGAGCCACTAATCATGGTTAATCTGTATTATTCTCTACCTTGAATTTTGGGATGTTACATGTCCTTCACTAAATATTATTACATCATTTCTAAATTACTGAAAAACTATCATCCAGCTTGGACTCACAACACTTCTTTTGAGCCTCATCCTTGGACCTTTAGACTGTCCATTGTGTCCCTCAGCCTCTTCACTATCAACTTCAGATTCAGAGATTGGGTCTTATTAGTTGTTGTAAAATTATGTTTATATAATTTTTGTTGAAAGGATTAGTGACAAGACGAGTTACGTAGGATGTATGACTCTGGTACCCTGTTGAGAAGAGAGAAAACCAAGAAGTAATATATTCTGTGTGTTGTATATCGTGAGTGAATACGAGATGCAATAATAAGGAACAAAATATTATTTCCCTAGCAAATCACATCATATATCCCTATTTAGTGTAATCAAATCATATCTCTAACAATTAACAATTTTCTAATGCTCCAAAATAAATGAGCATGGGTGGTTGTATAATGTGAGTAGTTCAACAGTTTTCTGGTGATGATAATTTTTGCCACCTTTTCCTGGAACTTGTTCACTGCAGTTGGTGTTCCTTTGGAAATTTTCTTAGTTGAACAGTGCAGGACATAGTTGTTATCCATTTAATTTTCATGAATGCAGGTTAGGACATATGATTACCAATGAGGCTGGTGATCTGCGTTCTGCTGGGGTAGTTCAAGTTCTGGATGTTGGCTGTGGTGTGGCTAGTTTTTCAGCATATCTTCTTCCCTTGGATATACGAACAATGTCCTTTGCCCCCAAGGATGGTCATGAAAATCAAATTCAATTTGCATTAGAACGAGGGATTGGTGCAATGATCTCTGCCTTGTCCACAAAACAATTACCGTATCCTAGTGAGTCATTTGAAATGATTCACTGTTCACGGTGCAGAATAGACTTTCATGAAAATGGTAATTTGCTTTCATTATTTATGATTTACCTTTAATTCTTCAGATGATACAATAAATGAAGATGCTATGTGTTGTTACCTGTACTTCGTTGTGGGTTCTATAGCCTGATTCACATTCCTTCTACATGATCTGCATCTTGCCTATAGCATCCATGGAGTGAGGTGTATGTATAAATACATTTCAGTGTTTCAGTTAGTAAAGGATTTGCAAGTGTCAATAGTTGAGAGGCTAGAATGGGATTATCATTCTTGGGAGGTTTTGCTCCCCGTTCTACAGAATGGAGTCATCATAAAATAAGGAAAGTAGAGTCCTACATGATTAAGAAAGTTGGTTCCTTTAATAACATAGGGGAAGTGGGGATTTTTTATTTAGTTGATTCTCGAAATGTGTGAATCCATTTAGTGTGTTTGGAAACTATTTAAGAATGCGGTTTCCAAGTCCAATAAAAAAATGAATAAACAACAACTATCAACTTCTGTCAAGATGTGGTTTTTCACGTCAAACATCCCATTTAATTTGTTTTCAAACATCTATACGCATAGACTACTAAAAGACTAGCTTTTGAGGAAGGGTTCCCCAACTCAGCTATCAACATCATCAGTCAAGACATGGTTTTTCATGCCCAATATTCCATTGAAATCATTTCCAAGCACTAAATTAGTTAATATCTTCGCGGAACATCTATATACAAATATTCATAAAAGACTAGCTTTTAAGGGAGGGTTCCCCAAGAATGGTGACACTCACATTACAATGTTCACTTTGCTTGTTTTCACACGATTAAGGTATATATATACAGGGACCATAGGTCCAAACGTTTAAGTCCAACATGTTAGCCCAATTGTTTGTTTCTGTCTTTCATAAAAATGTCATGCGATTCTTCATCAATATCTCCCAACTCATGTTTTTTCCATCACTACTAGGGTTGTTCCCCCTTGCACCAGCACAAGACCAATATTTCGCATACCACCCCCAATAGTCATGATCTAACAGTGAGAAAATTAAGGTTGAAGGAATTAAGATGGAGATGCAGAATAAGAGAGGATTTAACCTGAAATGGCTTACTAAAAAATGAAATAGTTTCAATGATCACCATCCATGTCCTTACTTTTGATCCAACGGATGCCAAACTAAATAACACTTGGCATCGAAGGACTACTGCACAATCAATCTACATGGGATGCTAGAGCTGTGGAGTGTGGTGGACGTTATGAACTGTTTGCAAAGTATGAGATTTGAGTCCCATATTGAAGTATAGAGAGGGAGATAGAATGGAATTTCTCAAGTGCAATTGATGAATTGCACACTAGTTATGATTTATGAAACATGTGCATCATGGTCTCTTAATAGACTAGGTGAGATGGGAACTATTTCATAGGCAGAGTAAGTGAATGATATTTCCTAAATAATAATTCCTGTGGAAACTGAGTGCTATTAATGTTTGATGCATGAACTCATTATCCAGTGATTCATAAAGTGCATGTTATTCTGACATTTTTTTTATTGTGAATTTATTTTGTCTTCTGCAGATGGGATTTTACTGAGTGAGTTGAACCGTATTCTTCGCTTCAATGGATACTTTGTTTATTCAGCTCCCCCGGCTTATAAAAAAGATAAAGAGTATCCTGTCATTTGGGATAAATTGATGAATTTGACTACAGCAATGTGTTGGAGACTCATTGCTCGAAAAGTTCAGACTGCAATATGGATTAAAGAAAATAACCAGTCATGCCTTTTGCACAATGCAGAGCAAAAACTTATAAACGTTTGTGACCCTGCCGATGATTCCAAACCTTCATGGAATATCCAACTTAAGAACTGTGTACAAGTCAGAAATTCTAACACAGTTTCTTACAAGCTTCCTCCAAGTCACGACCGTCATTCAGTGTTTTCTAACAAGCTTAACATGATAGGTCTGTCCACTCTCTTTTGTACTAGTGCAAGAAGCTAGTTTCTGCTTTCCATATTTATCATCTTCCTTAATCTTAAATTATACTTTCCCAATCTTTCTACTAGTGATTCCTTGTCTGTCTGTCTGTCTCTCTCTCTCTCTCTCTCTGTCTCTGTCTCTCTCTCTCTCTCTCTCTCTTGAATGAAGGTCCTGCTAATTACATGGTTTCAATATTCATGCTTCTTGATGCATAGATTTATTATTATCAAAATGCATTTTCAAATGGCTATTAGACAATATTCAGGTCTTAGAAAGGCACAATCTTCAGCCTAGCTGAAATTAGCTTTACTAACATCATTTTTGTTGTGCCATGAAACCTTCATCAGTTATACTATTTTAATGTTAGTTTTTCACAAGCTGTGAATAGTTCTTTTCTGAAACTTCAATTTCAATGGAAACATAATTAACTTGTATCAACTATAAAAAACGAAAAATAGATTTGAAATGTAGGATCAACCTAACAAGGAGTACTTGTTATATTTTCCTGAATAAATTTATTATATTATCAAACAGACATGTAGTTGAGCATTTTCCTAAATTATCTATAAATGAAAGTATTCTTGTAAATATCAATGTAAATACTAACAACATAATAATGTAGATAGAAAACCTCTGGTCCGTGCCCTGTTTTTTGAATGGGATAGTTAATGGTTAATACATTTGAAACAAAAGGACTAGTATTGTTTGACCGTTCAAATGGAAATTATATGTTAAAACAAGCATTGGTATGGTGCACTCAATAGCCTCTTTCAGTCTGATAACCCTTTAACCTTTTGAACAACAGGTATAAATCATAATGAATTTACTTCAGATACTCTCTTCTGGCAAGAACAAATTGGTCATTACTGGAGACTGATGAATGTGAAGGAGACAGAAATTCGCAATGTGATGGATATGAATGCCTATTGTGGTGGATTTGCTGCTGCCCTAAATAACTTTCCTGTTTGGGTAATGAATGTAGTTCCTGCAAGCATGAAGAACACCTTATCTGGAGTTTATGACCGAGGATTGGTTGGAACTTTTCATGATTGGTAAGACTTTGCTTTTGATATCCCAAATAGCAAATGATTTCTAAACACCTGTGTTTAGACATTATTAGTTAACAGAAGCTAACATGGATTCTGAAACATTAGGTGTGAATCATTTTCAAGTTACCCTCGGACATATGATCTTCTGCATGCCAATTATCTCTTTTCTCACTACAAAACAAAAGGGGAAGGTTGTTTATTGGAGGACATCATGCTGGAGATGGATCGGTTAATACGGCCACTGGTAATCACATTTATAAAATACTTATCTTTCATGGTTATATGGATATATGAGACCAAAGTAAAAATTCATGCAATGCATGATTTTTGGTCAAATCTGATGTTAATGCTCATACAAGTGTCCACATGTGTTTTTAAGTGTTAGTTGACCCACATTAAGTAGAATAAACTACTTGATATAATACTTTAGGGAAGTGAGATATTGACACCCTAAACCTCTTTACAACTGCAATTTTTTAATTGAAAAAAAATTATTGTGGTACTCTTTCTCTACCCAAAACCCATTGTCATGTACTTTTACCATTAAAAGGTTGTCTCTCACTATTTGTCGGTGCCCAGTTGTCAAAATATAATTTTCCAATACTTTTGAGTCTAGAGACTCTCTTAGCTAATGGACCAGTTTTATGGGTTGAGTTCTCCAGTTGTGCTGTCTTATCATTTGGTGCTTTCATTGAGAGTTGACTATGAAAAGACCTACTATTGGTTGGATCAAGGTGCTTAAAGAGAGTGACAATATTAGGAGTTCCACCTCCACTGCACTAGAATAATTTACTTTATGTCCATACTTTCATTGTCTTTTATTCCTAATTACTCAGTGCTACATATTATATGCAGGGATTTGTTATCATTAGGGATGAGGAGGACATTACCTCAAGAATCCAAGAGGTAGCCCCAAAATTCCTGTGGGATGTGGATTTAAAATTGTTAGAGAACAAAGAAAAGAAAATGGAAACTGTTCTAATTTGTAGAAAAAAGTTTTGGGCAATCGTCTAAAGTGACTTGATCTAGAAGTGTTTTCCACATAGAAACTGTTCTTATAAAGCATAGGAGTAATTTGTAATGTTAATTTGCTCACTGCTCCAATGCTCCCACGACCATGTTGTGTAGATGTCTTGAGAGCACTCATTTTGTATATGATTTCGCTTTCAGCTTAGCAATTATGAATAGAAAGTAGTTGTTTTCCTACCTTTTTAGTCTAATCTTTGTGGTCTATTCTGTTATCTGTGCTTGGATATCAGAAATAAACAAACGAATGCATCTTAGGTTGTTTTATGGTTTAATTCATTTTATTTATTTATTGTGGCGATGCATTGCCTCTTATATTATTAGTGTTTTGAAGAATGTTAAGAAATTGTAATTGGCAACTTCTACTCTATCCATACCCCTTGTAAAATCTACAAAAATGAAGCATGGATAAGAGTTATCATATCAGATTCGTCTGTTATTTGCATGTAACACTTCTTTCACTTCATTCTAATCACAGCACAGCTATTTTTGTTTTCTGCTTTTGATTCTGAGAAAGTCATGTTGTCTTTCCAATCGAACAATTTTGTTGTTATGTGAGAGTTTTATTCTAGTAAAAAAAAATCACAAAATTTGAGTGAGCATTCCATTGGGCTCATTCTTAGGGTGTGTTTGTTTCCATGGGAGAGGAGAGAGGGGGAGGAGGGAGGGGGTGTTTTTTGTGTTTGTTTAAGGGTTTTGAGGGTGGGGGAGTGGATGGGGGAGTGGGTGAGTGTTTTTTTTCATTCTTCACAAAATGAAGAGATTTGTGTGGATTAAGTAGGATAGTTGTATTTTACCAAAATACCCTTAGACATGCATTTTATTAAAATATCAAAATTAAATATTACATAAATTTATTTATAATTTCAAAAATATTTAATTATACTATTAAT
>Ga0123342_1007972_pt1 | contig 13652 bp, 3 predicted proteins | sample Turbeawhitnodule_FD_89960 | JGI IMG/M metagenome (GOLD analysis project Ga0123342, IMG submission 89960) | Root nodule microbial communities of legume samples collected from Mexico - Turtle bean Mexico white nodule | ecosystem: Host-associated > Plants > Roots > Nodule | place: Mexico: Nepantla...
TAAAAGGAAATTAATATCAATTTTATTTTTTTATAATTTTTAATTTTTTTACATGTATATAACCTTTATTTTGTTTCTTTTTTTTTTAGTTTTTATTGACTTTTTTTTTTTTATTTTTTTTTTATTTTTTTAAGTAATTGGTTTTTTTTTTTTAAAAAAAAAATTTTTTTTAATAAATTTTTATAAAATAAAAAAAAAAAAAAAATATGAGAAACAAATATTTTTTCTTTATTTAAATCAAAATAAAATGTTTGAATATATAAGTAATAGACTCATTCTAGGTCTAATTAAAAAATAAATATAAAATAAAAAGTCAATAAAAACTAAAATAAAAAGAAACAAAATAAAGGTTATATACATGTAAAAAAATTAAAAATTATAAAAAAATAAAATTGATATTAATTTCCTTTTATAAATCTTGTATTTATATCTTTTATTGATAGATAAAGATATTTAAACATTTTTAAAATTTAAATGATTAAGAAATTAAAATTATTGGATAGAAAAATAATCTTGTATCAAATTCGAACAACTAAAAATATATTTAAAGTTCATGGGTAAAATATAACTACAGTGTTTGCCTATTAAATTTAGCTTTTTTTTATACTTTAACCTTTTAACAATTTAATATGTTTAATTTATTGTGAGAGTTTGAGAAAAACTTAACACATGCATAGAATAATATCGAGAGCATTTTTTAAAAAGAAAAAAAAAATGTAGATATTAATTAAAGGAGTGCGCAATTTAAAAAGTAGAGAAAGGATAACATAGTGAATGATTTTAAGAGTACGTAAAAGGTAAAATAGTCTGATAAAAAGTTGCTAATAAAAGCTATTAAAAAGTTGAGAACAAAAAAATATATTCCCTATAATAAAGTTATAGATATAAATTTATTGTAAATTTTATTTATGAGATATTTATTAATATTTATGTAAGATCACATAAGGTGTATTAACTTGGGAATTTATTTTTTAAATTCTGAATAGTGTTACTAAATATAATCATTAAATAGATTATTTAATTTGATGGATATTTTTAAAATAAATATTTTAATTTATGATAATATTAATTTAAATAAAATAATTTATTTTTCAATTAATTATTTGTTTCTTTTGAAAAAGATACATATTATCAGTAGACGTAAAAATAGAAAGAATAAAATAGATTATGTGATTGATTTCATGCATATTTACGCCATAATCCAGTAATAGAATATTATATTGATGATGAGTTTTAATAAGTTGCGAATGTTATTAATATTTTAAGATATTGTTAGTATTTTACTTTTTTTCAACTTTTTATTTTTATTATTTTCGTTGTCTTAGTGTACAAATATCGATTTTATATTTGGAAGGAACTAAAAATCTCTTGAGGTCATAAATCATGTTTAAATTTGGGAAAAATAAATGTTTCTAAAAATTAACTAGAAACTTGAACAATTGTATGCAAAATCACAATAAATAATGTAAATGTAACATTATTCACGACATATGAATACTATAGTACAAATGAAAATATCTAGTTAAGGATTAATAAATTATTCCTACAATATTTTAAAAAATATTTTTTTATTAAGGATTTTAACATTTGCATGATTTAAAACAATTATTCAATAAAACACAAATTTCTCCATCAGCGGAACACTAACATTTGTAAAACTATATGTTTTCGTTTAAATACACGATCATTATAATTATAAAATTTTCAATGAAATATATAATTAAAATTCTCATAAAAATTAACTAAAAACAATAAAAAAAATCCAATAGAAACAGAGAAGTAAATCTTAAAATTTAAGTTTTTTTTAGCTTGAGTGAAAATAATCTCTTTTGCGCAAAAATAATCTTGCTTGAACGAAAATGGACCTCGCTTGAGCGAAAATCAACCCGAGAGTACTTCAAGATTCATCCCATTTTTGCTTGAGTGAGATTCTCTCTCGTTTAGGTGAAAATGGGTCTCGCTTGAGCGAGATTCCTTCTCGCTTGAACGAAACAGACCCGAAAACACCCCATTTTCTTGATTGAGTGAGATATGTAGAAAAAGGTTTCTCAAAACCGTTTTCATTAATATTTTCACCATTTACATTAAAACTTGTATTTTTCATAAACCTACAACATTAAAATTGTCATTTCTTTATTCAGAAAGGTAGAGGTACTCCCAATAAGCTACTCTTTCAACATGTATATTCATTATTTGTAAACCAAATCTAATTATCCAGATTTATAAAACAAATACATACAACTCTTACACTTTGATTTAGTCAAACTAGTTTCCCTTACATGAGAAAAATTAGATGTGCTCACAAAGAGCTCAAATCTCACAAAGTCCAAGGATAGCTTAATCTGCACCACATAGTCTTGATCAAATATTTAACTATATCACTAGGACTTTGAACCAACAAGAACTAAACCTAAAGCTAAAAACACCACATGCAAAATATCTAAAAAAAAATAAACCTAAAAGTTTAAAACTGACTTAAAGGAAAAAAGAGAAAAAAAAATGAACTTACTTTGTCTAAAATTTTGATCGAACAATCTTGTAGTATTTGCTTTGCTAGGAATCCAATGATGATTTTGATGACAAAGAGGTTCAGAAAGTTAGAGATAAAACAAAGAAAAAATTTAGAAAAAAATAATTCTGATTGGACAATCTTGTACCACTCTTTTTAGTAACTAAACCTTAGATTTTGGAGGTAAACCTTTATTTTTATTACGCATTGTGGTCTTCTTTGAGTCTTATGTGCTTTAATTAATGTTTCCTAAGCCTTTAGATAATTTTTCTATGTTCATTGTTGTCAAATCTTTAGATTTGGATATGTGAAAATTGAAAGTGCACAATTATCACCAAGTAATCATATCAAATCCACCAAGTCACATATTTGATTTTGTAATGATCATATATCAATTAAGAGGAAAAGAAATTAATTGAAATTGAGTATTAGTTGTGAAATAAATAATTTAAGGAGAAAATTAATAATTGAAACAACAACATGGATAAAATTGATATATAAGAAAAAGTTTCATACAAAGTTTCAACCAAAACTTCCTATTGAAATAAGTTATTCATTTTAATACTATTTAAATACTTTCTCAAGATGAATTAACATAACATATGTTTCATTTCAAGATATCAAGATGCATCTAATTAAATTGACTCCTACTCCCATGGTAGTTATGTTCCATTAAGTCCTTTGTTAATTAATTTATTTTGCAAAGAAAGTAATAAATCTACTATCATGATTAAAATCCAAGTATCTTTTTTTTTTATATTTAACAATTATGTTCACTTCTTAGTCATTTCTTTATTGTTAAATCTTTTATATGAAAGAAATATAATAGAAATCATAAGAATGATTCAAAAGATGGAAAGATAAAGAATTAAAATTACTAGTCATCAAGGACAACCCAATCTTAGAATAAGGATAATTATGTGTATCGTTATAAGCAATCTCAAACGAAGAAAATGATATTAAAGAAGTTTTTTCACTCTTGTCTAATCATTAATCCTTTGAAGTTTAACACACATAATCTAGAATATAAAGCTTCTATTTAAAGTTATGAGCTCAACAACATTAGGCCAAAAGTAAAATAAAGCAAGAAATGAATGAACTTGCAAATAAAGCATATGAACCTTCAAATATCAACTATTTTTAATAAAAATGTTTTTTTATATGAAAATGATCCTACATACATATAGAACACCGTTTAATATGTTATAAAAAAAAAGTACAAACAAATAAAAATATACATAATTAAGGTTTAAGTGTCGCATTATGCATCTAGTTCTAACTAAAACAATTCTTAATTATATGCTATAATGCTCCACATCAATTTCAAAAATAGTTGTAGCTTTCCATTGTCATGTGTAGTTGAGACACTTTATCATTTTTACATCAAAGCTTCTCCCATCAAATTTTTTGTCCAAGCGCCAATATGTGATTTACAAATGTGAGTGAAATCTTTTTGCACTTTACATATGTTCTCTCCTTGCATCATTTTGAGCGCATTTCATGTTCTTAGATGAAATTATTCTTCATTACTCTCTTGACCTTATTTGTACCTTCATGAGTCACATTAAGACTATCCCAAATTTCCTTTAAGTTAACACATTGAAACACAATAAAACTCATCAAGAGTCAAAAGAGATGACAATATAATTTTAGCTCTTACATTATATTATGCACATTTATTTTTATCAGTAGTTCATGTGTTGAAATCATCCACCACCCCCAATTTTTTTTCATAGATTCATGAAATACCTTCGTATAATTTTTTCAAAATGAATAATTTTCACCTTTAAAGAGTGAGAATTTGTTTATTGAATCACCCTCAACAAATGTTTGAGACTTTCTAGTCATTTTTCAAAACTAAAAAAAGATTTAAATGACTAACAAAACAAACTTTGATACCAAATGTTATAATAAAAGGCTAAAAAAAGTAACGGAGGAGTTGATTTGGTTAAAAAAAAGAAAGTCTTGAAAGTTTTGAATACAACAAATATTACATGAGTATCAAGATATAAAGAAAATGTAAGGCATAGAAAAAGAATGTAATAATTATATTTCATAGAAATTTACACATAGTACGTTTTAATTGTTTCCAATACCAAAAAATTTAACACAAACACAACTCATAAGCACATGCAACACAGTGATGGATAACTTTATTAAAAACCTATCAAGAAAACCAAAATTAGAAGTAGAAACATGTTACATGTACAAAATACACCTAAATATATAACCATAATCACATGGTGAAAGGTTATGAAAAAAATTCATCATTAAACAAAATGACAATTTATACATTATTAGAAATGTTTTCTTTTTTACTTGAGCTTGAGGTTTATTGATGTAAGATCCATGATTAAGGTAATTATTCGTCAATAAATTATTAGAATATGTTCCCACCTTTGAGAAGTTGGTATCATGTTTTTGCAATCATAAGAAATTAATTTTTAAGAATGACATGTGAGATATTTTAAAAATGTATTTTATAAACTTTTCAAAAATAGAGATAATTGATTAATTCATCATAATTATCTACCATATTTTTTTTAGAATATGAATAGGAACCAGATTCATATAATAGATAATTTATTTAAGTTTGTGCATGTAAGAAATCTTTCATCTTTAAAAATAGATTATCCACTTATAATATTAATTATGTAAAAAAATTTATGACTTTTGATATGTCTAGGATATATAAGATAATTAATTATATTATTCTATAATAGATTAAATTTACCATCATTTGAAAACTTAAGGAATTTTCAAGTATTTTTAAATAAAGCATGAAAAATTGTAAAGAGATAGAATATACCTATTTTAACGTATGATCACACAATTACCATCATTCTTTGTATATTGCATGTTATCTGCGAAACTAACAAAAAATGGGTGAACTTTAAAACAAGGCTTACAAAATTTCAAACACTTTCATCTAATTCAAAGTTGAAGCTAGCATCTAACCATGGAACACCATACGACTTTTGTGAAAAACAAAGAAAATTGAAAAACAAAATTCAACATTCCTTTCTCGTGCTTCTCTTGTGTTTCACATATGTCCTACTAGAGATTAATATCTGATCCAAACCAAGACTTAAATTAATAAGCGAAAATAAGAATAATTGATCAGGGTAAGTTCATTACAACTCAATCCACAAATTTACACATACGACGGTGTGTAAGAACTCCCCCCTTGATAACTACATCCCCTATTATGCTATAAACACTTATTCTAGTGCTTGATGTGTCCTTAGTCATCTGTTGGTTGCTTTGGTTTGTATCACCCCTCAACTTTTTACTATCTCATATCTTAGTCTATGCGACTTAGACTATTAGTGAAGTAAAGAGATATCTCTTATAACATATATGTCTCTAATTCATACACAACTCAAAGAATGATTCACAAATCATCCTAGATTTGTGACCTCATATTCATACAATTTTTATCATTTTCAACAATATTTTCATACAACATAATTCACTTAAACAACAACACAAATCTATTTACATTTATATTTAATATTTACATTCAATCAAGTAAAAAAACAAAACATTTTTTTAGCTTGAGCTAAAGATGCTTTGCATGAGTAAAAATCTAGCCAATAGTAAGGGTTGAGTTTTAGCTTTATTTTCGCTTTAGTGAAAAATCATTTGCTTGAGTGGAAATAAGATCAAGATATTGATTTTTCTGTTATATTTTCGCTTGAACGAATATGTGTTACTTAATAATAGCAAATCAATTTCTTGCATCCAAACCAAACTTATTTCAAAACTATACCAAAATCATTTTAACAATTTTAACTTCTATATAAACTAGAAATGACGAGTTTCGATACAATTTGCTCAATTACATACTCTACTCATTATGAAAAAAATTCAATCTTTAAACAATTATAAGAAACTAACTATACTTAACTTTAAATATTTACATATTTTTCAAACAAAACACAAACCTTGCACAAAAAATTAAGATATTTTTACCAAGTGACATTCACACCCATATCATCTACTCTAAGGTACTATCAAAATATAAATCTCTTCCCTAGTCTATAATTTATTTTTCTAAAGTAACTTCCAACTCAAGCAAGAGAACTACTCAAAATCTAGAAACCCAGAGCAAAGTATCCAAACATAACAAAAATTCAATATAAGGTTAACTAAGTTGAGATGACTACTTTTTTCAACTAACCCTATTGATATTGATGACAAATCCAAAATGAAAGTAAAAAATCTTCAAAGCAAATAGACAATTGCTCTTATTGTAAACTGATTGGTTGAAAATGTCCATTAGCTCTTAAATTATTACAAGACGTGATCCAATTATAAAAGATATGATATTTGAAAAAAAAAATTACAAAGAAGTTAGCGAGAATTTAGATAAAAAAATACTAAAGAAAAAGATTAATTTTGAAAGGAGAAGGAACTTATAAATATAATTATGAAAATAAATAAAACAATTTTTTTATTCTTCGTGTTTAAATAACATTATTTTACTTTATCTTAATTTTTTTAGTAGAAAGACAAATTTAGTTAGCCTTTTTGTTTCATTTTCAAATTCAAATAGATTTATTTTAATAATAATACTTTTTTCATGAGATGACAAATGATTGTTGTTACTTGAGATAGTTTAGTTGAAATGTTAAGTTGCATAGTAACGTCTAACATAAAAACTTTTATAAACAAATTCAAATAAATCCAACCTGATTTTGTATGGTTTAAATGCGTTAACTTTCAAGTTACCCAACAAAAATTTAAAAATAACTAAAAAGTAGAAAATAATATGTTTAGCCCAATTAAATAAGTTTTTCTTTGTCGCTACAGACATTTTTTATTTTTATATTTTAGCCCAAATAATTTAAAACTATTGATTTTAGTCTTTATAAAATAAGTAAATTTCGGTTTGGTTATTGCAAAATATTTTTATTTGATATTAATGCCTCTAAAATATAAAATTATTGTTTTTAATCTCTAAAGCTCATTTTAAGGTATTGATTGTTGAAATTATACATCAAGTGAGAGAGTGTTATCTAAAATAAATATTTGACTTTTCCCAAATTATATTAATGAGTGTAATTGATAATACGGACCAAAAAAAATGTTTACTTTTTAAGTGATAAAAGTCAATTTTTTTATATAAATTAAAATGAAATTTCTTTAATTTTACACGAATTAAAAATATATTTAAATCAATTATAGCTAATCAACTTGAGATGAGTGTATAGTTTATAACCAAACCTATGTAAACAAAGTTCTAAATTATTTAATTCAACTTTATCTTTCAACTTAACTAATTAAACCAAATCTATATAAGATAAGCCTAACCCAATAAACTAAATTAACCCATTTTCACAATCATATACAAACTAATATGAAAGTCATAATAAGCCATAAAATATTATATTAAGGAGTTATTGATACATATGTGAGGTTTTAAAGTGAATTTGATGATCAATGCCAATTGGAATAAAAGGTTGTCATTTGAGGTATTATTTTACTAAAATATAATCAGATTCAATTGAATGAGAACTAGTTAAATGTCAAATAAAAAACTTTAAATATATATTTGACTAAAGTTCCAAAATAAAATACTCAACAAAAATAAGTCAACTTTATCCTCTTTATGATTGGCTAGTAATGCAAATTGTGTACATTAAAAAGTTGCATCACACCAACTCAAACATATCTTTAACAAGTTAAATAGACTCATTCACTAAATTCAACTCTATTTAAAATCCCAATTCCTTCACCTATCCCCTCATTAAACTATAATAAAAGCCATAGAAATATGAAAATGTTTGCTATATACCTAATTAATTGCCTTTATAGTATATTATTGTAATTAATTAGAAATTATGGGAAACTAAGAAATATAATACACATTATAATTGCAATTAAATCTCATATTTATTTTTGTTTTTTTAATAGTAAGATGATCCTATATAATATATGAAACCGTTATTAAGTTTCTTTTTAATAAGGCATCATGGAACAATTACACAAACGAAAAAAATAAATCAAGAGAAAGCACAATCAAACCATGTATTCTATTGATTCTTATTAATATTGAGGTATTTATAAGTGAGAGTGAGTAATTCACTAAATGTTGCTAATAATTAATACTACTTCCGGTTTTAAAAAACCCTTTTCAAATAATAATATAAAGTAATAAAAAGAATTAATTCAGTTGAATTTCGAGATAAAATTACTAAATATATTTTATTATTAATGATTTTTAAAATTATTTTCTTATTACTTATTAATATATAAACACAATATTTAATAGAAAGAATAAAAAAATTAATATTTCATAAATGTTTCATAAAATATAAAATGTTTTATAAAAAAAATAATCCATTTCTTTTTAAAATATGCTTTATATTAAAAAAACCCGAAAGTTGATCTCATATTTAATTTGAAGAGCTTTATAGGATCATTTTTATTGACTTATATTATGGCCATACAATTTTTTTGAAAGACTTCTTAACTATCGAATTTAATTATTTTAATTTATAAAATATTTTTTTGTATTATAATCACTTCATTATTATAATTATAAAGATATATTATTAATTATATATATATATATATATATATATATATATATATATATATACACATGAATCAATATAAGTTTTGTTTTGAAAACATTAGAAATTAAATTTCTTTCTTCATAGTTATCAGAGTGCTTATTTCTTTTCTTGAATGGGTACAAATAGTTCAACTATGGCGTGCACACATGAATAACACTTTACTCATTTTTGTCAAACAAATGTTTATGGAGTGTTTGAAAAAAGTTTGTTCTTCAAATAAGGAAAATACATTAATATCATAAATAAATCAGTATGCAAATAATAATAATAATTTTAAAAAATAAGATAAGTTTCCATTTGGACAGATTTTTTAATAATACATTTCAGCATGGTTATGATGATATCTTGTGTTCTTACTGTGTTCAAATTATCACTATTTTTCTAAAGTCATGTTTAAAAAATAAAATAAAAATTATTTCATATTATTAAACATATACTGAATTGGTTTTAAGTTTAAAAATATATGAATACATCATTATTTTGTCAATTTGATTTTGGAAAATTAGATAAAAGTTTATCTCTTATGAGATGTGTGAAAATGAGTTAAAATTTGCGAGCCAGATTAGTTGATACAATTTTGAGTTGGGGTCGGATTGGAAAAATATATTTTTTTTATTGTTGATTAAAATTGAACTCCATCCATTTAATATGTGGGTTAAACAAGTTTGAGGGACCGTTGAAGTTTGAGTATCTATTTTTATTTTTGAAGTAAAAGTTATTCTTCAATTTCATCCACGTATTTATAATTTTTTTTTTGTCTTATCCTCATTCCCATTAGAAAACAGGTATACATGTATCCGCCTCTTTACTGTTTCATATATTAGTTAAATATTTATGAAAACTAAAAATTAAAATAAAATAAACATGATATTATCACGAATTCAATGTTAAAAAGATAAACATTTTCTTTTCTCCAATGTCAAATATTAAGAAATAAATTATAATTATATAAATATCAAATAATAGTACCAAATAACAATTGGATAAAGATTAAATAATTACAAAAAAGAGTAAAATTGATCAAATATATAACCTAGAAATAAGTTACGAAACTAAGGTTGAAAAAAAAGTTAATATAAATTTGTTAGGTTAGCTAATAAATTAAAGGTATTTTAGTAATTTAAAACGAGAATGTGTATTTTAAAACGAGAATGTGTATGAGGATGATAATGAGTATTGGAAGGGTATAGGGACGGGGAGGAAGCGAATATATACACACCCATCCCCATCCCATGCCCAATTAAAAAAAAAACAGGTTTTACTTATACCCATACTTATACTTAGTTAATGCAGGATTCTCTATCAAAACTAGGACGAGTTCAGATAATACCCACATGACAAGTTCATTTGGCTTTCCTATTTGAACTAGGTTGGAGGTGGGTTGACCCCATAAAAAACAAACAATACTTTATAATATTTTTCATCATTTTTCACTATAATTATTTATTACTTTTTATTTTTAATTATGTAGATTGAGACTTTGATTTTTTTTAAGATTAGAATGTTCTTTAATAGTATTTGAATGATTTGGATGCTTAATTTTTTTCTTTTACCAATTATATAAGTTAAAACTTTGAGTTTTACTTATTATATTTATAATATTACTTTCATGTTTAGTGGAATAAGTGAATACCTTGATTATACTGCTATGAATAGGTGGATCGAGTTAATCCACTTTGATTTTACTACAATAAATATATAAAAACAAGTTGAGATAACAAAATTACTTAAGTGAACCAACTCACTTAATCCACCAACCCTTGGTTGATCAATTTGAGTTACAAAATTTTAAAAAAAAATGATTTTCAACTAAAAAAAATGAGTGAGATTGAGTTAACTTGTTTTTAATTCAACACATGAGTTAATTTATATGAGTCGAATTCACTTAAACATCCCTAATTTTGAGAAAAGAAAACAAAAATTTACATTAAAAAAAAATTATATGTTTGAGACAAATTGATATTTTAAGCAAGGATGACTTTTAAATCATCATCTTGCACAAGTGCTATGATTCTTTATTAACCGTGTTATCAGTTGGCCATCTTGAAGTAAATTTTTGAAAGGTTTTAAATATTAAAAATTAAACCAAGTGTAATGTTTTATAATTATTTTGTATTACTTAGTAAGATATTTTAGTTATTTTTTTCACTTTTTTTCTTTTCTAATTGAAAAATTGTTTCAATTATAATAAGTTCTTGATAAACAAGTTATTTCTTTACTTTGTGACATTTTTTATCACTAATTTCAAGTAACATATTTTGTTGGCATTTATAATGATTATGATAATATTTTGATGACAATTATACCTTTAACTGTCTTAGAATGATTAAATGTAAACTACTAATCAATATCGAAAATAATTTTGAGAAATTTAGTATTAAAATATGTTTTATGTTTTTAACATAATAATAATTAGTGTATAATCGATTATATAATTAATTATCTCAAATAATAATCGATTATCTCAAATAGTTGATTACCTTAATAATCAATTATTTGGATTAAAATTGATTTTTATGAGTTCTGCAAATAAATCGATCATTTTAAGAAATTATCAATTATGTTAAAAAATATTAAAAAATATAATTTCATAAATTATCAAATATATTTAATAATAATCAATTGTACTAGTTCAAAATATTTTTTGATTTACCGGAAAAACATAATAGTCAATTATGTTTAGTTATAATTGAATATATTTATTATCAGAAAATATTTACAAACTTTTTAAAAAAGGATAATATTCCATTGATTTCAGGTTGAACAACTTTTTCAAATACTTACGGAAATATTAATTATTTTGTGAAACAAAGGTTCTTGAAGAATAATAATCTTTTATGTGTTGACGAAATAGGTTTTTACTATAATCCTTTTAAATTAATCATCACTTGAGTGGAATTTGTTTTACATTTTGTAGAGACTACTTAAGTAGTGCTCTTTATAATTTTTTGAATTATGTATTAAGAAGTGAAATTTAAGCCTAATTCAATCCCATAAAATCGGTTCAATGAGGTGAGGTTTGCATCCACTTATATACTATGAAATGCTCTAATTTCTAGTTGATCTGGAATCTCCAACACACCTCCCACACGTCGAGACTGTCAACTCGTGCGTGATGTATTATGGGTGGTCCAATAGTGGCCTGATAGCGGGTGACACGATAAACCCAACACAAACAATCGCTAGGATAGACTCGAAATGACTCTGATACCATATTACGAAATGGACTTTAAGTCTAACTCAACCCCATAAATCTCTTATAAAATATAAAATGTTTTATGAAAAAATAATCCATTTCTTTTGAATTATGCTTTATATTACAAACTCGAAAGATGATCTCATATTTAATTTGAAGAGCTTTATAAGATCATTTTTATTGAGTTATATTATTGCCATACATTTTTTTAAAGACTCTTTGACTATCGAATTTAATTATGTTAATTTTTTTTTTGTATTATAATCACTTCATTATTATAATCATAAATATATATTATTAATTATATATACATATAAATCAATATATTTTTTTTCTTTGAAAACATTGGAAATTAAATTTCTTTCTTCATAGTAATCAAAGGGCTTTGTTTTTTCGTGAATGGGTACAAATAGTTCAACTATTGCGTGCACACATAAACATCACTTTACCGATCATTTTTGTCAAAAAAATGTTTATAGAGTGTTTGAAAAAAAATGTGTTCTTCAAATAAGAGAAACGGATATATCGTGCGCTGTTCCAAATATTAGTTTAAATAATTTTTTGTGAAAACTAAAATTTTTAGTAAAGGAAATATGATATTATCAAATATCAAAAGATATACCTTTTCTTTTCTTCAATGTTAAATATTAATAAAGAAATTATAATTTTATAAATATCAAATGAGAGTATCAAATAACAATGAGTTAAGTGTCAAGAATTATATAAAAGAGTAAAAATTATTAAATGTATGACTTAGAAATAAGTTACGAAACGAAGAAAAAAAAAATAATATAAATTTTGTAGGTTCCTAATAATTAAATTAAAATGATTTCAGCATAGACGGTTTAACTAGTTCTAGACCGTCTAACACCAAATACATGATAGTATAGTTGTGGGTTATGACTCACCTTTGACCGTTTTCTTGGCATAATTGGGAGGTTACTTGCCACACTTAATTGCAATCAAAAAGAGGTTACTCACCACAATTAAATTGTAATTAAATGGAGGTTTCTTACTACAATTAATTGTCATCAAAGGGAGGTTAATTACCATTAATTGTATTTATTATTGTTGTCTCCTATAACCACGGTATATAGTGACTTCCTTCGAGCAATGTAATACACAACACACAACAAACAACAACATACACTACTTCCTCTCTCTTTTCTTATACTCTCTATTTCTTCTCTTGGGTGTAAGTGTTTAACCCATATAGAGAGAATTTGTTTTGGGGCTATTTTCTATTAGCCTGAGAGGAATTCATTGTACTCCCAATACCATTATAGTGGAAGTTTTGGCTCTCTCGCCGGTGGTTTTTTACCTCTATTCAAAGGGGTTTTCCACCTAAAAATTTCTGGTATCA
>Ga0123342_1007973_pt1 | contig 13652 bp, 3 predicted proteins | sample Turbeawhitnodule_FD_89960 | JGI IMG/M metagenome (GOLD analysis project Ga0123342, IMG submission 89960) | Root nodule microbial communities of legume samples collected from Mexico - Turtle bean Mexico white nodule | ecosystem: Host-associated > Plants > Roots > Nodule | place: Mexico: Nepantla...
ACCTTACACAAATACAAGCCTACATACAAGATCATCTAAACCTATTACAAACATTACAACAAACTAGCTATTTTTCTACATCAAACACACACTAACTCTAGGTAGAGAAGAGGCTTCATCCATATTTAACAAGAATGAGATGCAATTGCGGAATTGAAAATGGGCACAAGGTTAACATCAATGGTGGTCATGGCCTCCCAAATGATGCACCATACTCATGATTATGAGCGAAACCAAAGAGCAACAAAGAAGAGAAACTACGAGACAAACACATAAAATGGAATGGAGAAATGAAAAGGAAAATGGAATGAGAAAACTTATGATGGTGGGTGAGAAATGTTACGCCACTTGGAGGGTGATGTGCTCCAAGATGAGTGTGTTGGCCGCCACTTGAGAGCTTCCCAATCACTCAAGATAAGACCTCAAAACTAAGAGAACATAAGCCTCACTAAGAGCTCACACAATTTGTGCAGAGTTTCTTTACTTCATTCAGATTCAACTTGAAAAATATAATGGGTAGGCCTTCTATTTATAGGTGAAGGAGCCTTGGAAAATATGTAAGAGGGATAGGATGGGAAAAAGGAAAAAAGGGGCAGCCTTAAACCCGCACCCTAGGCTTGTCCTTCTAGATACTAGGTCAAAACTTCTTCCTAAAGGGCTGAGAACAAGCTAAAATGATAACTACACCCCCTATTATGCTAAAAACACCTTATTCTAGCCTATCTTTGTTATTTGGACCCTAAAGCCCAAAATTATTTTCAACATATTCTATCTCTTAAGAAGACCAAAGGAAGAACAATTGGTGTTCTAGTTTATGTCCATCTCCTCTGGTGGGGTCCATGAGATTCTTGGTGGGGTATTGAATTGCGGGGTCTTGAATTGTTTGCTTAGATGACAGCTCGCCATGTGCTTTGTATTTTGCTTCCTTGATCATCTTTATAACTATTTGGTTTGTATCAATTCAATACTTTAATATTATAATAAAATAATATAATTCATATTTGCTATCTTTATTTATATATATATATATATTAGAATTTCGTAAAGTATTTCTATTTAATTATCCCTAATGCAACTTTTATTTATTTAATACAATACCATATGTAATCAAATAATAATAATAATTTATAAAATTAGAATAATATCAATTTCATGCAGCATTATTTGAATATTAATAGTTTGTAGTAAGATGTAAGTAGACTTAAGTCAAGGTGAAGTTTATTGAGAATGTCATTGTTATTTTGCTAAACCATCTAATACAATGTGTTTATTATTAAGTTGTTATTAGATGCTTATTTTGTTAGTAAATTAGGACATTATGCTTATTATTCTATTACATTACGGTGTTTAGTTATGATACTACTAGCTTGTATAGTATGATCTTAATCATTTTTAACGAGTTCAAAGTAAATTGTAATTTTATCTTTCTTGTTTGAACGTGTGATATTTATAAACTTTCTATGAATCACTACATTTGGTTCTGGTATGTATTAATAAATAACTTGTTAATAAATATATTCATCACATCACAACCATGTATTTTAATTTTCTCTTTTATGTGTTTTTCTTCTTTAAGTATGAGATTATTTAGTGTGTCTAACATGTTTTTTTTATAAGAGAACTTCTTTATCTAATACTAATAATATTCTACCAATTACATTATTCTAATAACAATAGTGTTCTTATCTGGAATGAGTTGGATTCGTCTGACGTGGATGAATGAGTTGTTTTGGCAAGTTGATCTCTTCGTGAAATGGTTGTCAAGTTTTGATAATGAAAACCAAGTGGTGATCTATTTGTAAAAGATTCTCCACACCGAAGTCAGTAAGAACTTATATAGATCTAATGATATTTAAGTGAGTATATGAGATTGAGATTAATTTCCTACTTCCTAGAAAATAAAATTATATTTATAAACTTTTGGACCTAGTGAAATATGCAATAAATTCGTTATCAAATATTGGGGTGATTAGTCTGTTATCAAATATTGGGTTAATTTCTATTGTAACAAAAATTAGTTTTCATTTCGCAGGTGGTTTGACCCAACTATCTCAAATGGGTATTGTATTCTCAATATTTTGGTATTGGGTAGTACATAAGCCCCCAAGCTCGAGAACCCGATTTTAGGGTAATCAGACTTTTATTTTGAACTTCTAAGCTCTAGTCCTATTTTTGGTCGAGCTTTGAAAAAATGGATTGTATTTTCACAACTAACCTCAGGCCGGACTATGCGACCATTTATATAGCTCTATGGTCCAAGCTTATCTAGCCTTATGTTGAACTTTGCGACCATTCATATAACTTGATGGTTTGAGTTTAGTGTAATTATGATAGTAATTTTGGAACATGTTAACTGAATAACTTTGATTCGATTGATTTCTTTAATCAAATTACTTTGATATGATGAATTGAAATAACTGGATGACTTTGATCTGACTAGTTGATATAATTGGATGACTTTGACTTGATTAGTTGAGATAACTAGACGACTTTAATCTAACTAGTTTAGATAATCAGATGACTTTTATCTAATTAGATGTTTTAATTAGATAACTTTGGCCCAATTAGGTGTTTTAATCAAATAACTTTGATCCAATTAGGTATTTAATCAAATAACTTTGATATGATTAGATTTTTTAATTAGATAGCTTTGATCTGATTGTTACTCATATAACTTTGATTCGAGTAAGTGTTTTAATCAGATAACTTTGATTTGATTAAGTGTTGATTAGATGACTTTGATCAGATTACGATCCGAGTTAAGGAAAAAAAGTACATCATTCTTGTTACAAGAATTTAACAAATACAATTAAAAGACAAGATACAAGTTTAATTGTAATAAATCTTGAGGTGAGTGGCATTTCATGTTCGGGGTAAAAGTTTTTCACTCAACTCTTTTAACTTGTAGGGTCCATTTTGAAGAGAGTCAATAACTCGGTATGGATCGTCCCCTTTAGGTGCTAATTTTCCTTCTTGTTTATCATTTCGAGGTTTCTAAATACACACTTAAAAAAAACTAATAGAAATTATGGAATCAAATTGAACGAATACATGTTTAGCATAAGTGTTTAACTTTATGTGACATAAACTTTAAATATTTTTATTATTTTTCTTCCTCTATTTTAAAACTTTTAATTTCTTATAACAGGATTGTTCTCGCCGGTTGACTCAGTCGTCATTGACTTCAAAGGCAGATGGTGGCTCCTCCTATTTCTTGGTGGTTTCTGCTCTCTCTTTGGGTGAACGAGAGTGGCTCCGTTGAAACAGAGGGGACCTTACCTGTTGATTGCACTCCGACGATCAAGTCAGTACTGGGCTAAGAAACAATAAGTATGTAAAGCAGTTCCAATCTTAGAAATGACGTACCTTTCTAAGGTTCTTACCATCCTTTATATAGGTTGTATCTAGGTCAACTCCCTGTCCCACGAGGATCTTTCCTTAAGTGGAATTAGGATTACTGGCGAGGCATCCTGTGACGCGTTGCACAATCTTAGCGCAGCCGCTGCACAAGACTTTCCTCTTTTGGAGTGAAAAATCTTAACATTATGGTCGCCAGGGTACCAACTCATGCACCAACATTGCGGGGTGCCCTAATTATTCACGTGTCATGCATGCAGTCTTTCCTTGGAAACCCTAACCCTCACGGGCCTTAGCGCCTCCAAGGAATACTTACTTGTGCTAGACCTGAACATACTATACACACCACATGCATGAACTCTCTCGTGACTTAGGTCCTTCTTACTTTTGGATGATAACTCATTATTATTTCTGGGGCCCACTTACATGACCCATTAATGCGACTAAACCACTGATGTCTGATGTCAATGTCTGATGTCAATGTCTGATGCCGATGCCTGAGATCTGGCCAGTACAAGTAATCAACATATAGAATGAGAACACATTGTTGTGATGATATTGGTGATATTCAATGTTCCAACATCTAGTCCGTTGAGATGACATCGTTATGGTCAATCACCGTATACAAGGTATTGTCCATTTTGGAGTCGAAGCTCTGTCACAGTTTTGTCCTTAAAAGACGTCTTAGTGGGTTAAGAGAGGAAGGTGTGTATCTAAATTTTCCTTGGCCTCGACTCTAAGCAATGTGAGACTATTGGGCGTACCGGAACAAACCCCTAGTCGAGGTCTAAGGGGAACTGATTTCCCTTAATTGAGGACTAAGGGAATAAAAGTTCATCTTTGGAACTCATTTTCCATCTCCTTGGGGAACAATTCACCTAGGAGGTTCAATGTAAACATAAATAAATAAATAAATTTAATTAACTCCATTTATCTAGTGCGTTGGAGATCCCACATTGACTAGAGATAAAAATATTTCATAGTATATAAGTGAGTCCAAACCCTACCTTATGAGTTAGTTTTGTAATGTTGAGTTAGACTTAATTCACTTCTTAATATGATATCAAGAGTCATTTAGAACCTATCATAACGAAGTTTGTTTGCCTTATTAGGCCACCCGCTATTGAGCCGCTATCGGAACACTCATAAATATATAGTCTCACATGAGTTAAAGGGTCTCAACGTGAGGAGTGTGTGTTCTCATATTGACTAGAGATAAGACATTTCATAATATGTAGGTGTAGAATCTTTCCTCTTAAGTACATTTTTTAAAATCCACTTCTAAATACAATAAAATTCCCACAGGTTTAATCTTACATCATCAACACATTCCCTTAGTTATAATCCAAAACAAAGAAAATTAGGTTCAATCAACAGTTAAATACTTACTCCAACAAAAAAAATATTCTTTTTAGATTATCTTGATCTATATGTTACTGCCTCCTCAAGAACACGGGCTACATTGACAAAAAAAACTCAAATTTTAAACTTCTAAAAAGAATATAAAAAAATTTTATGATTATGGAATAAAAAATAACACTATTATAATCTATTTATAAACTTTTTCGCTTTGAGATTAGGTCTGACATTATCTGCTTAATTGATTCTAGTTTCAAAATGAATTATTGTGATTCATTTAAGTTGGTTTTGAATAAGTCTAAAATTTAAACTCTTGCAGGAAAGATAAATTTGATATCAAAACTCATTTAAACACAACACAAATAACAAACACTTTCAAGTCTTCCCTTTTAAGCCTTTCCTCAAAACATATTATCAGATTGCAATTTTCATACATTCTTGTACATACTCATCCTTTCACATTCTTTCCTCTGTTTTACTATGATAAACATTTCATGGTACTTTCACTATAAGCTGCAAAATAAAAATTTAACACATATATTTGTACTTTTACGTGAAAACATGAAAACCAATCTATATATTTCATCTTTTTGGATAAAAAAATGTATCAAAACATTAAAAGCAAAGGTTAATGTTAATTTGAGAGAAAATGTACCAAATTTTCAAACAAGATATGTCATTAAAAAACCATGGTCCATTTTGCAACCCTTCATTAAAATCAAAACATATTACCATAATCACTTATTATTGAAATGACATCACGAAATAACATTAACTTAACATAAAACCAGAAACAAACAAACAAAAACATAGAATCCTAAGCCAACTAATCATCATCATGTTGAATCTTCTTCTCTATCTCATCCAAGCCAAGACTAAAACTATCAAAACTCATCCAATGTTCTTCTTGATTTGCCTGCTGCAATTCCATAAGATCTTCAATCCTATATAGGTGTAAAATATACTATAAATTAGTTCAAATCTTCAATCCAATATCCAATGCTTAGATGAACTATTCTAAATTCTTGTGCCAATAAATACTTAGATGCAAATTTCCTCTATTAAAGGTTATAATACAAACTCTTGCACAAAAGATGCCATCAGCCTCTTTTCTTCAATATCTTGCTCATCACCTGAATCCCGGGGTGCATCTGTCTCAATGCTGCACACAAAATCACCAGCAATATTTCAGATTTGGGTTTAAGAAGAGAATTTAGCATAGCATATTCCTCATTTCTGTGCCCATTTTGAAGACAGTATACAACCCTTGCTACTAAGTTTATGCAGCATCAAATCCATAGCAACAAATATTTCTAATTCACAATATTTTGGAATGTATTAAGGAAAATGATAGCTATACATCATAGTAAGTTCAAGCAAGGCTAGAGTGGGAGTTAGGACAAGGAGCATATTTGCATACAGTATGCAACTCTTAAATATTCAGATAATTTCCATTCAGACTAGAAAACTATAACTAGAACATGAGATACAGAAGACCATTATCTTTTCAGAAAAAGGAAATCAACCACCTTCTGGTAAAATTAGTTATATTTCTACATTTATTGCATTTCCTAGAACATGATATTAGCAATAACCAGAAAGGAAAAACAGTTTATTTTAACTACATTCTTTAAACGCTCTGCACTTTGAACTCTCAGTTTCTCATGCTTGGTCTTTCTCACTTTATACAGACATTTCAACACAGATACATATCGAAAGAAGGATCATACCCTTTTGAATGGGAAATGTCTGTTGCTTTGCTAGAGAAACCTTCTCCAGAATGGATACAACTGGAGTTTAGAGCAGATTCATTGACGATAAACGGTGTCAAAAGTGGTTCAGGCACTAGTTCAGCTTTGCTTCCCGTGGCAGTAAACTTCATCTCAGTCACTGGCTCTTCATCTGTGTAATTGAGCTCTGAATAATTTCCTGTATGGTTTTAGAAGTATCTGCATTAGTAAGATATTGTGGCACAATAACTCATTTTAAGGGTATAGTATGTTTGGTATGCAGCAATCTAAAATTAAAAAGATTCTGAATTTCACCTTTGTAAGACTCAGGACCATTCGCTTCTGTTTGGTCGTGAAATTCCTCTCCAACACCATATCTAGGAAACCCCGAAGTTCCATTATTTCTCTTCACTCCTTGAATGATGTTTCTCAATTCCAATTGGAGTTTCTCCAGGTTCCTCCTTAAGGCAAGAGATTTAGGCTTTTCCTTTGGCAACTTACTCTCCATGGTTTCTCCAATTGGTTGAAGCTTCTGCACCAAAGAAACTTGTTTTCCTATATCTGTGAAGGCTTAGGAAGTGTTACTTATATACAAAAGGGTATCACACACAGTGTGTGAAGGATAACTGCAGCATATATGGAAAGCTGAGTAGAAAGAACTCCATGCAGGGTAGCTGTCAAACTTGCCGTAAAGAGAACCTGGAAATCATTACATTACTCACTAAATTAGAAAAGGCATTTTGATCAAACATCAAATGCTGAATTTGATAAACTGCAAACGAAACGGTTACATGCAAATGATGTTCAGTTGGAACAGTCAATGGTCAAAGCCAAAATAAACATTGAAAACAATAAAATTTTCAAACTTGACCATTTGAAAAAACACCAAGAAAATTAAAAACAGAAAGGGGACTTTGACATTAAACATTCCACATTGAGCCAACCCAAGTCAATCGCAGCAAAAGGGGATATTTGCTTTTATTCAATTTTTTCTAAATTCAAACGGAAACACACACAGAACAGGACATGCTTTCCTGTCAATTTCAATTTTGTTTACTCATTTCTTTGTCTTCTGACTCACAAAAGGATTGACCATTGATCACTCACTCGTGCCACTTTAATCTTACCAAATTAAACCACGTTTTCAATAAGGTTTTTCGTGTCATGAATTGCGAAAATATAGATCCTAATACAATAATCAATTTTGTATGATTGTCTTCTTTTTGGTGGGTTTGTTGGTCTTGATTGATACATGTGATGATACATAGTTCTTGAGCTCAAAAGATCATGTATAAACATAAAACTTTTTAAGGAAAAGAGATATTTCATGTTTAGTAAAATTTGAAGTGGTGAGAAGCTGAATGATTGATACATCACCACCTTCTATTTTACCAATATGATTTCTGATTATCTTTATTATAAGTGTTTCGAAAGAAAAGTTACTAAAAATCATTTCTACCAATAGTGTTTATAATTATCTTTATTATAAGTCTTTCAAAAGTCGCTGAGTACGAAGTTACACTGTGTTATTCAAATGTGATTGAAAACTATTGCTTTTTTACTATAATTTGTCAAGAGTGATATTAATAATATAATATAATATAATAGATATATTATTATGTATATGTTTTTGTATAAAGTTTCTTTTTTACATCAACCCATCTTTGTGTAATTTAGTCCTTAATTGAATTATAAACTAATTTAAAATGTAATTTTAGTAAGTAACTAAATTTTTGATAACTTAGATTAGAAAGCAATTTAAATTATGATTCACACTAATTAACTTATTTGTCATTATATAGAAATAACTTTACTGATCAATTATATAGAAATCTATTGAGTTACAATATTACATTGAGATCACTCATTAACAATCTTATATAGAAATTAATCCAATGGTCATATAGATACTAATTAAATGAACATATTATATTGAAACTAATATAGTGACTCAATATAGAGAAAAAAATTGTCACTAAATTGATCTCTAGATAATGAATATTTATCATTAAAATATTATTATTATTTATTTACATATTTAATCTTCATATTTTAAATTAATAAATAATATAGAAAAAGTAATATATTAAGACCAGTTAAAAAAATTATGTACTAAAAGTTTACAATCATTCAAAATGGAGTATTTCTATTGCATAAAAACAATATATAAGATAATATATCTACAAATTTTTTTATTTTTTATTTTATAGTTAAGGACAACTTTAAAATAATTGATTTTTTATGACACTTTAATCTAATAAGTCTTGTGCAAAAGAATATCGTAATTAAACATACACACATATATATATATATATATATATATATAACTGATTAAAAATTTAACAATATAATAGTCATTAGATATAATTGAGTTTAATACTCTTAATTAAATTCAATAAAAAAAAATTACTGAATGCTACTTATAAATGTTTTTATGATTGGCATCAGTTTTCATGGTTTTAATATTAAGTCATAACATTCTATTTATTATTCAAATTTTTAAATTGACAATTAATAATAAATGATATATTATTATCTTAATATATATATATATATATATACTATTTTCAAATTCAGTTTTATTCACATTTTAAATACTATAATAATAATAATATACTAGCACTATCAGTTTTTCTTACAAATAGTTACTTTAAAAAAATATTTAATATTTAATATTTTATTCAATTTTTAATGTTTTACAGATATACAAGTATTTAAATATTATCATAATAAGTTGAATATTATATGACTACTTATGTCAACTTTTTTTTCTATGAAATTCAGAATATAAAATTAAAATATATTAGTTATATATAATGCATAATTTAATTTGTTATATAGTTATTAAATAAATTTTATGAATAATCATAATTACAAAAAAGACTTTCTTAATATTTATTTAATTTTTATATAATTCTTAACGTCAAATAAATTAGTAAACTATTATATATGTAATTTAATTTTATTCAAATCCTAGAAACTGTTACAAAAATTGAAACAATAATAATTACTATTTTGTTAAATAGTTAGATTTCAAATAAGAATATATTTAAGATTTATTAATTAACTTTATTCAAGTCTTGACTATTTTAAAGATATATAAATAGTATAATAATAACATTGAATATTATATTACTACTTATTCACAATTTTTAAAGATAAAAAGTATAATAATAACATTGAATAGTAATTTATTTCAAATATATTTTAAGATAAGTTATATTTAGTGGTGATGATTGTCTATATCTTATTAAAGTTTAAAATAATTTAAAATGTTTTATTTCAATTAATAATGAAGAATATAAATATTATATATAAGTATAGGTTCGTTTTATTACTTAAATATATTTTGTAAATAAAGGTAATTCAAAATAAGGAATTTATTGATGTTTTTCCTGATTTTAAATAATTAATTGTGTAAGTAATATGTAAATTTAATTGAGTTTGAAATTTTATAAAGAATTAAATCAATTACATTAGTTATATTTATTCCAGATTTTTAATAATCATAAATTAATAGAAATAATATTAAATAAAGTTTTTAAAATTCATAGATAAAGTTCAATTATAGTATTATATTTGAATTCTTTTAAATTTATTATTATTGTTTCTATTAAGGCTTAAATATGGTTTTAGTTATTATAAAATATGGGAGTTTTAACTTTAGGTCTTATTTATTTATTTATTTTTGGTTTCTGTAAAACTAATAATTATCACTTTTGATTCTTAATAGTATATGATATTACTTATTTATTTATATGTTAAATAAAAAATTAAGTAATAATTTCAATGAATTATTTAAAATAAACATTAGACACTAAAAATAATTGTTTATATTTTGTAGGATTACACATCAAAGAAAAATATTTTATTGGATTTAAAACAAAAATTTACATATTTTATAATGATTAAAAAAGTAACTTTAAATTTTATAAGATAAAACAATAAAGAAAAATATTTATTAAAATATTATATATAAATGAAATTCTCTAATTCTATATTTTTACTTCATCCTTAATTATATTTTAAAATAAATAAATAAATAAAAACAAAATTATCCAAACATTAAAAACAGTTATCATATAATCACCAACTATTTTTTAAGCACTATTATTAATATATTTTTTTTCTTAAAATATATAGAGACTAGTGATAATATATAAAGAAAATTCCTCTATTTAATAAGCATATTCTATAATTCCAATTTACCTTTATTAAAATTTTAAATAAAAAAATATTGAAAATAAATTATTTAAAACTAAGCTCCTCTTCTCTCACTTTCATATTTTTTATCTTTCTCCATCTTAATATTCTTTCTCCATCTTTGTCAAAATTTCTATGTATTATTTCTAAATTAGTTTCTCTAAACTCCATCTCTTTCATAATTTGATCACAGTGTGCAGTAGTTAGGGTGTTAGGAATCATTTTCAACCGATTAGATTTTCAAACAAAGTTTTGGTTGCTCAAAAGATGTTTATCATCTTTCTTTGCTTATGAATTTATCATTAATCTTGGAGGGGTTAATTGAGAAAAAAGACTCTCTGAACTTGGTTAAGCTCATACCAAAATTTGGTTATCTTTGGATATTTTACTCTAGGTCTATTTTGGGTAACTCTCTTGCTTGAGCTGAAACTTTCTTTGAAATGAGAAATTACGGATAAGAGAAACTATTTATATTTTTGGTAGAACCTTAAGATAGATGAGCTAGATGTTAAGGTAAAATTGTCACATTATTTTGAGTTTTATCTAGGGTTGTGTGTTGTTCAAACATATTTTAGATATTTGAGCTTGAGAAGAATCTAAATTGAGATGAGATTTGTATAGTTTGAATGAATGAAATTGTTCTGTGTTTATTAGTTTTATGTTAGAATAATACATCTGGAAAAAATTGGTTCAGGTCATGGTTATTTTAAAGCCAAGTATTCAATGTTAAGCATAAGAATATTTATGAGTTTGATGTGAATGAATACACACTTTGAATTTGAATGATAAAAGGTTGGATGATGTTTGAGAAAATAATGGATTGTATTTTGAATGTGTTTAAGAGTTGTACATGTTAATATGGTTTTGAGTAAAAATTTGAAAATATATTTGATTATGTTGCATGTGGTTGATTTTATGATAGTTTCACTCAAGCAAAAATAGAATAAAGAATCAAGCCTTACTCTTGGGCCTATTATCACTCAAGGACTTTTTCCCCTCAAGAGAAAATAGAGTTGTAAGTCAATCTTTGCTTTGTACCAAAATTTTCACTCAAAAAAAGAAATATTTGCTCAAGCGAGACAATTTTTACTCAATCTAAAAAGTATTTTTTTCTCTCTCTCCACTTGTCTCTATAATGGATTGTATGTGAATTTTTATTATAAATGAAAAATGAATATTATTTTGCATATTTAATTGAATTGTGATTTTTTTTCAAATGATGTATGTTGCATGAAAATGGTTGTTGAAAGTGATTAAAATTAAATGAATTTGTGTTTACAAATTTGGGATGATATATGAATTTTTGTTTGATTTGTGTATTAAGTAATGACAATTATGTTGTAATAGAAATCCCCTTTATTCACTAATGGTCTAAGTCACAGAATAAGATATCAAGTCGTGAGAAGCTCAGGAGGGAGTCCTTACACACCATAACATGTATAGATGTGAGACTTGAGTTGTATTGAACTTACTCTATTCCATTATCATTGGGTCCAGTTGTTAATCTAAGTCTTGAATTGGATCAAATGTTAGTCTCTAGTAGGACATACTTAATACGAGTCTTCTTAAAAATGTCAGTTGATATTCCATTTGTTAAATATCTTTGATGTATAAATATATGTGTATTTATATGGTTGTTGTATGTTAGTTTTTGAATGAAATTGAATTGTTGTGGTTTGTTAATTAAAAGATCTCATTTTGTACACAATTTATTACATTGAAAATTTATTTTAATAGCTTATCCTTGTGTATGTTGTTATGTTGTGATCTACAATAATTGTATTATGAACATGAACGGATATAGGTACAAGTGCAAGAGTGATAAGTGTCTAATTTCAGTAATATTTCATATTAAAATATAGGAACTTAAAAATATTAATTTCTAAAAAACATATAAAATAATCCTTAATTTATGAATTTATACATGTTTACATATTTTATTATCTTAATTTGAATAAGAACATTTTGTTCCCAAATTTGATGTTAATTTCAGGTTTCTAAGGAAGAATGGAGATGATTGACTAAAGAAGAATAATATAAGCTAAAAGGAGAAAGTTGGAAGACCTGGAACGCACAAAAAGTGCAAAAAAAAGTCCAACTCAGCAGCGAAGCACCTTGCTCAAGCGAGTCTGTTCTTGCTTGAACGAGAATGCTTTGGGGATAGCATAAAAAAATCAACGTCTTTCTCGCTTGAGCGAGCTACATCTCGCTTGAGCAAGAAAGCGTCAAAAGCATTGAGCCATTTTATGTTTTAATTAACAAGCCCATCAACGCGACACCTAACCCTAGCAAATTAGATTAAATAAGGACCTTGAGGTTCAACCCTAGTGTGCTAGATTGAGAGGAAAACTTCATACATATGGAAGTACATATCGCTCTAAAATTGTAAAACTTATGAAACTTATGGAGAACAATTTAATGAATTACATTATTAATTTAATCTACAACAAAAACATAAATAATTTCATTAGTCAACTGGGAAAAATTCATAGGTTAACACTAATGTCATCTTCACATTCATCTCTACATTCTCATCATTATCTTTCAAATTATTTCTTCTTTTTTTTTCTATATTGATAAACACTTGAAGTAAAAACTTAGCATATATATTGTACTTTTATGTAAATCGAAAACTTGAATATATCTTTTTGGCATGATCATAAAAAATCTCTAAAATCATTAATAACAAATGACAAAGTTAAAAACACTAGTGCAGAAACATAAAACAAATGCGGCTATTTCGAATTTATAAATACGGCTTTATAACTGCATTTGATCAACACGCACTTGTAAATCAAGAAATATAAATGCGGTTATATAGCCGCATTTATAAATACCATTTACAAGTGCGGTTATTTGCTTTAACCGCACTTGAATATGCCAAATCATTAAAAAAAATTAAAAATTTTAAAACATCGTCAATCTTGTGTGAAGCCAACGTTGATGAAGAGTCACGGGAGCGAACAACGGTGGCGGCAGCAGAAGCGACGGCGGACAGGGAAG
>Ga0123342_1007974_pt1 | contig 13651 bp, 4 predicted proteins | sample Turbeawhitnodule_FD_89960 | JGI IMG/M metagenome (GOLD analysis project Ga0123342, IMG submission 89960) | Root nodule microbial communities of legume samples collected from Mexico - Turtle bean Mexico white nodule | ecosystem: Host-associated > Plants > Roots > Nodule | place: Mexico: Nepantla...
AGTTAAAAACAGTTCATAATCGATTACAGTGCTCACATAATCGGTTATTTGAGAATTTTTGGGAACCATAATCGATTATAGGACGTGTGTTATTTTGACCATAATCGATTATGTATTATGCATAATCAATTATGTAAGTTTTTGAACTACAAGCATAATCGATTATGTCTGTGGATAATCGATTATGTGGCTTTTTGAAGGAAAGTGATAATCGATTATGTTCATAGTTTTCCAGATTTATGATTTTTTGATTTTTTTTAAAATATTTTTTTAGAGACAATTTGACAACTACATAATATACATTCTAAATATCTATTTTCTTTTTAAAATATATTTATTTTGTTATTCATAATAATAAAAATCATTATTAAAATTAATTATATATATATATATTTGTATATATATAACATAACATAATTTAAAAAATCATATATAATATTAAAATTATGTAAATAAATTAACTTAAGTAAAAATTAAATTTAAATTATTAAAATGTTAAATAATAAAATTATACTTAAATTTAAAATTATAATTCATGATTTCTTTCAATTTTACATTTTTTTATTTATAAATGAAACTTAAAATTATTTTAATTAACTAAAATATGAAAAATAATTAATCATTATTTATTCTTTTTTTATATAAAGGGTAAATTTGTAATCTTACAAATTTTACTATTCAAAATAATTTATAATATTCTTACAACCATCACATCACTCACAAATTTCAATAAACTTTCCTCACACATCCACTCTAACATATCCCAATCCAAACAACCTCAACTTTCTTCACACTTCCACTCCCCCTCACCCTCTACTTTCCACTCTCCCACACCCTCTAATGCCAACAATAAAGCTTATTGTTTGATAAAAAAAACTGACATAGAAATATAGAATTGCATATTTTGTTTTTGAAGATAGCTATTTTTAATCAGAAATAAAATGCACGTGCATATAATATAATTAGTTATAAATTTGTTAAATTTAAATAGTTATTAAAATACTATCTACAACTGTAATTTATTAAAATTTGTGGTTTTATTACTTTGAAAATAACACTTACCAATACAAAATGAAATTCACATTAATTTTATCATATTTTAATATTGTACAACAGAGTAAAATAGAAATTAATCATATTATACACGTTACAATATAAAAAAATTTACTTAAAAGGATTAAATAATTTAACTTGATTAGTTCACATTCAAAATTACTAGAGTTTTACTCTTTAATGATTGATCTATCTTGAATAAAGTAGGTCAAAACTACAAAATATATATATAAAATCTCAACAAGAAGCCTTTGTTTATTCCAAAAGGTTTTTAAAAATAGAAATTTTATAAATTAAACAAAAAATAAATCTAAAAGATAGTTTAAATTATTATTTTTATCAAAATACATACCTGAATTTTGTTTTTGAATTGTATAAATTAATAACATTATCAAACTCCAAACAACTAGTTGGTCTAATCTGATTCAATTTTTAAAATCGGATATAGTCTCAAGTTGTTTCTTGGTGCAATAGACAATAGTTCCCCTTAGCAAAATAGGATATTTGATAATTTGATATCAATAATAAAGATACGTTGTGAAAATGAAAATGAAAGTGAATTTGGACTTCCTATTCTATTCATTCCCATTACATTACAGCTCCTAAGCAAACTAAATTTGGTTTAATTAACTCCTAAGCAAATGTAGCAAGTATACATGTTTATAATGTACTTGGATAAAATGGAAAAACAACTCTCTATTGTTCATAATATGAATTTAAATTAAACTTGTTATAATCACATCCTCTTTATCATCTTAAAATTTGGCACCTACATGTTACCAATCTACTTTATGCCACGAAATAGGAATTTTGAAAATGTATGGATTGAGTTTGTTCCAGTCAAACAAAAAATTGAATCTTGCTTGTAAATGCAATGAAGAATGAACCATGTTATACTAATGAAAAGAGGAGCTAGGAGTTTGTTCCGCCTAAACCCTGAGTGATTTTAGTCAGCAGCTTCACTGGGAACATCAGGGCCAGAAGGAATCTTGCCAGGATAGTTGGTAGTTGATTCACTTGATCCAATCATACTGCAGGTATAAATACTCAAATGAATTTTCTGCATAAGATTGAATAGAAGTTGGGTTCTGAAAGTAAAATGCTTACCCTCTATCAATGATGACCACTGAACGCAGCTCACAATTACCAAAGCTGCAAAACAAAAATATCAATCAGTCTAATGAAAGTCGAACACGTGTAGGGCTTGCAAACATATTTACACTAAGTAATTAATTTGGATTATATTCAAACAACATAAAATAAAGTTATGAAGATTATTTCTTTATGTTTCCTAGCTTTTCTTGAAGGATTATAATTGATTCTTAGTGTTCAGGAAACATTTTCAAAAATACCTTATTATTTATTATCCAAGCATATATCAAACCTGAATATGCTTCTAATCGATTAGTTAAGGGAAATGCTTCTTACTGTTTGCATATTTCACTCTTCATATCTGGGTGACAATCTTTTCCAAAAGCACGAAGGGTATTAAACAGAAAACTGCTGTGGGTAACAACTGCTATCTCCTTCTCTTTACGTGTCCACAGCCTGAACCAACAGAACAAAATTTGGGGAAAAGATGTTAGATCTCTTTGGTTGTAACCCTTCTGCTGCTAGATGACACTTGCAACAAATAATTGTTAATTGTGTAAAACATGTTCAAGCTGGGAGAGAAAAGATGAGAATGTGAGAACCATGTAAAAAGTAGATTTTGGCATCATTGCAAAGTCACCTTCTCACATTCTTTAAAATCTAAATATAATATGAAGCCACAGAAATCGCAAACAAGTGTTTCACATGCAATGCAAAAACAAGGCAAAAATCTCAGCAAACAATTGAAGTGATCCAAACCAATGCATTTTTTCTTTCTAAATTCCAATTATGCAAATAAGAAGGAAGCTTAAATTTAGTTTGCTCAGGCCACTTTGTTCTATGCCTACCATTTTGTTCAGCAAGATATGTTAAATATGCATTGTCATTGACAACAAACATACATAAAATTATTTCATCGCTTACCATTCCAAAAACTTCAGGCCCCTAGCAGAAACTTCTTCTATCTTCTCTCTGACGTCGGGTTTCCACAAAATGTCTTCCTCACTTTCAATCTAAACAGATTTCATATTAAGCATGAATCTTGTTCGACCATATTATTCTATTTATCCCCTGGCAACCAGTGTGCATCAGAACAAACTTGATAGTTAAAATAAACACTTACAAATGAAAAATCAATTGCTGGAAACATATTCCGGTACTCGCTGATGGCTCTTCTCTTATCACAAGGATGAACTCCCTGTATTAGAAAAATAAAGCATTATATTTAATATTATTTTTATAGCTAAAGAATTTAAAACGATACGCGGGAGGTATTTCAATGTTTTTTTCCCTCCTCGTCTTAATTTAATCTTGTCGCTATAGTTACAACTTCACTGGCCACATACATAGATACTGAAACAAGTAACCTCTATTAATTGTTTGGTGAAACGGATTGAAAAAGTTTATAAAGGGTAAACAGCACATTATAAAATAATTCAAAGAAGCCATACCACTACATACTACAAAGAACCAACCAACTTTGGACAGTTCAAAAATTCAGGAGACCTTGTTGAAGATGTCATAATCAGACGTAACATAACAACAAACAGTACTGGGAAATTTTAAGTATAATATAACCTTTTAGAGCCATTTTAAACTCTCAGAAAGCTTATATAATGATTTGAAGTTATTCAGTGAACGAACAAAAAAAGATGAGACAGACAGACACATTTTCATCAATTTCCTTGAGCAGTGTTAAAGCTTGAGATGACGGTCAATGGTCCAGAAGCCACATTGTAAACTCAGGTGGTTGATCTGTATTTTCCAGATTTTAGGAACTACCCGAATTTGAGAAACCAAGGAATGATTTAAATCAGTTTATTCAATCACCCAAACTGCAAAGCAAGACAATACTTATCATGAATTGCAATAGTAACATACTATTTGCTCTCGGCAAAGCTCCACTGCTATAAATGGAGGGCAGTTCAGACTAGAAACTGCAAGATGATCACTGTGTCCGACATTTTCCATCATAAGAGGTTGTTCACTAATCCCATCAGTGTATACTTCACCACCAAAGACTCCAACTGCTGTTTGCATGGTCCTGTAATGTAATAATTAGCAATTTCAATTCACAATAGGTCCAAAACAGAAGGATTCTATTTTCTTACTAAATGAAAGACATTTAAAAAAGATTTCTTCACACCATCAATATATCATATCAACTAGGTCAAGTTCTATCTCAACATCAATAATTAAACTAAAGAATCCACACATAAAACATAAAAGATTCCATCTTCTCTTAAATTTGAAGAGATATTAGAAGTCCCTTCCTAGTGTTATAATGATTTAAACGAAAGCAGAACATGAAGACATTACAATAACAGGAGTAGAGAATAAAAAACACAGGCACCAATATAATAGATCAGCAGACACGATATGTTGCAATTCAAAAACTAATGTCAGATAGTTTCCCTAATTATCCCAATATTTGTGTTCTATTGGTTTCAAGTCAGGCGGCAGAAGAAAACATAACAACCGGTTCATACATGACCAATCATAAAAACATTTAAGTTTTCACAAACTATATCCTAATATTCAGTCATTCTGGCCAACTTCTGGTGTTATATCCACAGTTGTCTGATGCAGCATAGTCCCTGCTTTGTGAAGGACCTTTTACACATTTCATAAGTATGTTTATATAAAACAACAGATAAAATACACTCATAGTTAGACATGGCTCATATTGCAAACTTGTTCAGTTCAGATGTACAATTTTAGCAATACAGTAAAAAAAATAACAGAATCAAAGTGAAAGTGATGTGTCTCAGAAAAATTCCAAATAACAACTGAGTTATACCTTAACAATGGGGAAACCACAACAAGTTCGATAGTTTTCGAAAGTCCAGATGCCTTCACATGTTTTCGCAGATTATCAACCTGTCAGAGCCACAAAGCACAATCATTCCACCATGACGTTTAACAACCAAAAATTGACCAGGGAAGGAACTAAGTAGATGTAGATCTATCATACAACAACATTGATATTGACTCATTGTTTCCTTGATAAGAAATCACTGAAAGGAATTCTGCAAAACATAAAAACCAACCAGAAATACTCAAAAACATGACATTAAATAAATCTGCCTAGCAAGTACCTGGTTCCACCCAAGAGGGGTTAGGTGTGCATCAAAATAATCGTAAGACATGTATTCATCATGGTTCTTCTCTCCTGCAACATTATGAACTCCCTGAGCATGCCTAACCTGTGTACAAATTTTTACAAGACATTAATGCCATAGAAAGTGATGCAAATGATGAATGATCTCAAGAAGAGTAAAAATTGCACAACAGATAAGGATATTTTCAATTTAAGGGTCATACCATTTGATCTTATTTTACTTTATTTTGGTCCCTTCTTACCACATCATTTTTAAAATATTTTTTTGAAAATTTAGTTTCAATGCAATGATTTTATAAGATCTATACTTTTAAAAAAATTTACGTACACTTTAAACATGTAGAATCTGTCCACCGTGAAAAGCATTTTTTATTCATTTCTCAGGACCTTCTCATGTCATGTTAGTATGCTTCAACATGAATTTCTTATAAGACCAATATTTTAAACTTAATATTATGACTATTACTCTTGCATTGAAGATGTTCTAATTTCTGTGACTGAAATACTAAGTTTAAGGAATTTAGTCCGAATAAACTGAATTTCACGCACTCATCCTTTTTTTCTTAAAGATCATCACAATGTATTAGTGAGGAAAAGCAATAAAGAACTGGAACGAGTCAGTTGTTTTGACTGGAAAATCTGCGTCAGTGATTCGAATAACTTAGAAAGAGAAGGAATGAAACTTCATTGATGAAGAGCCCTTTCAAAACTGATGACTGAAAACTAATTTGAACCACTATGTTTTGATTGTTTTAGTTATTTAAAATTATTTTTTGACAGATAAAGCATGTATGCGACATGTATGACTTCATCTTATTAGGCCCAGTAAACCATAAACCAGCACCTTCACTTCATTTTTAAGAAATTGAGAGAAACAAATATGATTCAAGGATAAAATTCAACAAACCAGGTGAACAGTTTTGCAACGGTGCAAAGGATAGAGAATTTGACCTGCAGCACTATCCATACCTGCAGTTACATAAAAAGAAAAGAAAACAACATAAAAGAGTTACCAAAAGAGGTTTCACCAGGCCGGATTTATAAAATACTAAGCTATACACCCTTGTGAATAGATAACCTAAACAGAGAAACCAATCGCAAGAATCAAGCACGGAAAAGTTTTGATTAGTCAGCTTTTGTCAGAAAAGCTAAGATACAAAGCAGCAAAAAGTTTTAATTTGCTAACCTGAATTCCCAAAAGTTGCAAGCTAACACAACAGCATATAAAGGAAAAGGACTTAAAAGCATAAGTTCTTTTCTAGCTAAAGAAAAATATATGGTTTTTATTCTTAGATCTCAACAGTGCAACCAACCTAAGTGTTGAAATGTACCTTTTCTTTATTTCTTTATGTAATTAAAAAATTGAAAGCAAGAGAGATCAAATCGAAGACCACTTAGTCAAGAAGGGTGAAGACGCATCTCTAACAGTAAAAGAATAACAACAAAAGTTAAGTCGGCTAAAAACATAATATCATATTATAATGCTATTAACTTCGTTAAAAATCAAATTCTCGTAAATATGATCATAATAATTTCCTAAAATGTACGTCCTTCCTCTCCATCCCTACTACACAGGACAGAATCGTGCGATCCACACTTCTCACCGGTGCCTCTTGTAAGAACGTTCTTCGCAGTAAAAGAATATGATAAAAAATAACAATTTGTAGAAAATCTGCACACTCAAGGATCGCTACGGAATGAACGGATAGACTTAAAAACCGAATCTAATTCTACTCCGCGAGATCTCAAAAATCGGAAACCAGTACTAGAATTTTGGAATTTGGAATCCGAATCAAACAGTAGCTAATAAAATTATTCTAGACGCACATGCATTAACGTGTTCAGCAAGCTTTTTGATCCGACGGAGGAACATTTCCTAGAACAAGTAGCCAACAATTTCTGGTGCGAGCAAGAAAACGAAGTTGGATTGAAGGAATAGAAATCGAATAATAACACATGAAAGAAAACGATGACAATAACACCGTCGGCATTTGACGTACCAGCAGAAGAATCACGCGACGCAAGAAGAGAGTGTTTCGACTGCAAGGAAACGGAAGCAAAAAGCAGAGGAAGCGTGAAGAATTTTGATACAAAATGTTTTTTTTTTACAATCATGCTCCACTCTAGAACCTTCTGATTTGATACCAGTGAGAACGAAGATGAAGCGAAAAATCTAACTTTATTTTATTTTATTTTTCTAATTACTTCTTTTATTTTTTAATAATAATTTTTTTTATAATTTTAAATTATTTAACTTTGACGGTTGGTTGGTAGTTAACACTGTAGACTTATAGCCTTATTCCCTGGATATCTTCAGCATATTCCAAACCAGTGTCTTACAAATTGAAAACTTTTGTCAGTGTGGTAATAATATTAAATATTACATTTTAAGTAAAATAAATTCTTAATCTTATAGTTTCTTAGCATCGATTTTCAAGACTACTTTAAAACGATTGAAAATTAAATTATTAATATTATTATGATTTTATATTTCGAATGTAATAATGCTTTTTTTTTCAATGAAAAACTGTCTATTTTGTTGCCTTCTCTTCTTCCACTTCTACTACAGACACAATGAATTCTTTTTCTGACATAGCACAGAAGTTTTAAAAACAATCACAGTTATCAAGAAAAACCATTTTTTTAGGTCTTAATTTAATTCGGGATGTCAAAATTTGACTACCAACTCTACTGATCCTTGAAAACTCGATTATATCCGTATTCTAGCATAATTTTTATATATTTTTTACTTTTTTTATAAATAAAAATATATAAGAAAAATAAATAAATAATTAAAAATATTTTAAAATTGAAATATTAAATTTTAATAATTTTTTACTATAATTAATTGATCAAAATTATATTTATTCTTATGTTTCATCAACATCTTAAAATTTAACAAATAAATTTAAATTAATAAAATAAATTTTAAGATAATTGTAATTTTTTAAATTATTTATTAACTTATTCAATTCTGATGAATTTTTTTGATAAAAATTAAATTTTGAGTTTTATAATGACATTTGTATTTAAAAATTTAGTTTTTATTATCATTAAAATATTTAAAAAGTAAATATGAACATGAAATTTTAATTATTTACTGAATTCGTTAATTTGAAGTGTGTGTGTATATATATATAAATAACTTGACATGATTGTTGTAAAAAATAGTTTTTTTTTTAATTTTTGTGTAAATGAAATTTATGTGTTGAAAAATATGAATTTTAATATAACGAATTTAGTGACTTAGATATAATTGATTTATTATGTTATTTAATTGTGAGAAATTTTATTTATAAGAAAATGAAAATTTAGGTAATAATTTAAATTCAATATTTAAGTTAATATTATAAATATAAATATAATTCTAAATGAAAATTAAATTGTAAACAAGAAAAATGAAAATCAACATTTAAAATAAAATTGGAGGTTAACATTAATGATTAGAGGTAATTCTAAACTAAACTAACATGGTCTCTAATTTGAGTTAAATGCATCACTCACATAATTTTATTAATAGATTTTGAAAATATAATATGTAATTTAATAATTGTAATAAAAAATAACTTCAAAATCAATCCTTGATATCATATATATGAACACCATTTTCTATCATTTTGATTTTGATAGATGAAAATACAATTTGTTGAAGTCTCTTCCTTCATAATTTCTAATACAAATTCTTTACATTGATTCTATCAATGTGTATGTAGTCTTAAGGTATTGTAAAATTTTGGTGAGAAACACTTTGAAAGTAATCTCCTTCATGGTTTTGTATTATTTCACAATTAGAATAGACATGCAATAAAGAAATTTGAGAAATTATGATGTTGGTGAAGTCAAATTTCTCCATTCTTTGATTATATGAAGAAGTAAAACATGTATATGTATGTTAGTTATATATGTTAATTTTACTTTGGATTATGAAATTTATCGATGAAACATGTGTTTGTTTTAAATTTACTTCCTTTCAAAATGAAAGGGCCAAATGTTGTTGACAGTATGAATGTTGTATAGGACAACGAAAATATGAAAACATATTTACCAAGAAACAATGATAAGTATGACCTATGAGGGAAGCAATAATAACATCACGTGCCTTGGTGAATGATTCCTCACACATTAATAGTAACGTTGTGTGGTCTTATAAATCTGATAAATAACATCGTTACAAATAATGTGTTTTAGTTTGTTGATCTTGTTTGAATTTCCTTCAATGATTTATTACCCTTTCCTTGGATAATACATGTGAGCAATAAGATCAAAGTTTTACTTGCCAACACATTTGTTGGAGCAAGTTTTAGGACAATGTGTAAAGATTAGGTTGAATAGTTTGTGTGGACCACATAAGTTGGGATATGTGCAATGCATATTTGCACTAAATAACGAGTTTCTAATTAAATATAATTGAAGTAAATATTAGAAGATGATTAATGTATGCAATTTTATCATAAACAAAGAGATTAAATTATTATAACATTTTTTTATAGGATATGCATTAATGTCTAAGATTTATATAATATGAGTAAATTTGGAAAGACTAGCTAGTCTCTATAATGATGTTTAGTTCTACAATAAGGTTGACGCCTATTGTGTCCTAGATTTCTACACGAGGGTTGTTATTTGGAGGGTTCCCTCTACACACCCATCTCAAACGTATCTTTTGTAGTTGTTGGCAAAATTTAGTGGTAGTAGGTCATATCATGGTTATGTGCATGCAATGAACTGCCAACTTTTTGTTAAATATCTCCATGGTACAAGGTTTGGATGTATACACGAGCTCAAATTGGCATTCAAATACCTATAACCAAATCAATTTGACATCAAAACTTTTGTAGTTAATGTAAACGAGTGTCATTTAACATTTTTCGTCAAAGACCATAGGTTTTTACTATAGAACCACAAATATTTATTTGTTGATGTGGGAGGCTATTGTGGTGACACCTCCTGCAACAAAGTTGATGTGTCAACCTTTTAAAATTTGCACAAGGTTTGTAAATCTTAAACTAATTGTAGCATAAATAAAAAATAAATGAAATCATCATGTATTATTCCATGTATTCATGTGCATGAAAAAAGGTCTTTACGTTGGTTGATCATTTAAAAATTGTTTAGGCTTATTGTTAATCCATTTAGCTATGTAAGACAAATTCATTGGCTCTTCTATACATCTCAAATTTGTGCAACTTATCCATATTAGAAAGGGTGAGCTGCATCATGAAATAAACCAAAATTCAATTTCACCATGTCATTATGGTGTTATTCCATAAATAAAAACAAAACTAAAATTGTGGTTATCGTCCAAAGTTGAGCATCCCTAAAAAGTCTTTGTGGAATTTCTCTTTGTATTCTTTATTGAGAGTCCATAAAAACTATGAGAAATAGTGTTATATTAATCAATTCAATGTCAATCATGTACATAATAAAATTTGAAAATGGAATGTAACTTTAGATGTGGTACTTAATCTACATGGATGTGATTAATTATTCATTTTTACCCCTCACAACATCTTTATGAGACATGCTAGTGAAATTCGACATTTTCCCCCACTTCATCTACAAACTAGTGGGTGTGTTGTTTAACATGATGATATTGGTGCAATGTACAACATATAGTGTCACCCTTATTATTGCAACAATGAGCTACAATCATCCATGGTTTTGGGTTTTGAGTTTGTATTTTGAACATTTTCATGTACAATACAACAAAAGATTTAGACCTCTAACTGTAACCCCTAACATGTGGAAGATCACCCAACAATTTACACTTGGTAAAATTAGTTTCCTAACTTGTCAAACATTAAAATGCCTCCAGTCAAACCTGAGATGTATGCTCTATAATGAGTTTGAAGTTGTTTTTCCAATGGTTCCTTAGGGAGTGCCAACATGTTATCTATAAGTCATTTCAATTGATTGTAGATTTAGGTAATGTCTCTCTCTCTTTTTACATTAGAACTATGTGAATTTATTTCTTACACATTTCATCTTAGTGCATTGATCGACAACCAACAACTTCGAGTTCAAGTTCAATTGTGCACTTACAAGTTAGAAAATGAAATGTGTTCATCTCCAGTTTCATGTCTCAACCAAAGGAATAATCAAGCTATGACCAACCTTTAAATGTATTATTACAAGAAATTACTTAATTTTAGATGGTCACAATTCGTTAGTCAACATGAAAAATCTATCCGTAAACAAGTTTTTTTTTCTTTCTATAAATTACCAACAGACAAAAATTCGTTGATTATTTTCTTATGGTTAACATTACTAACAAAAAATATACATTCATAAGTAATTATTGATGAAACTACCCATAGAAATCATTGTAAATAATTATCAATGAGTAGCTCTTTGTACAAAATGACGAGGAATATATTTGTAAAAACTTGTCAATTGATATATGTTATTGAGTGAGGTATCATTTGCTAATATTCAGACTTTTGTTTTTTTATCTAGATACCTGATAAAAATTTCCATTTTGTAATTATTTTTTTGGAAAAACCAATATCTCTTATTAAGATTAATAAATAAATAATAAATAATCTTGGTAATAATATTCAAAAGTAATAAAAATATCAACAATACAATACTTTAATTTAAGTATCTAACATAACTTCTTCCATTATTGCAATATTATAAAGCTCAAAATCATATGAAATAATACTTAAATTTAAATTCCAAACAATTTTAAAAATAACTACATTTAAACAACAAAAAACCTAAAGTAATAAAAGTTTGAAATATACAAAGTGTTAATAATGCAAATATGAAAAAAAGAGAGTAATGAGTGTAATTTTTAATATATCTAATAGTTATTATAAATGAGAATGTTGATATAGGTTCTCTTTTTGTTGGTTGTGGTGTTTTTATTCTTGGTCATTATTCATATAATTTTGTTGTTGTTGTTGAATTAAGGTTCATGCATTAGGTGGAATGAATTGCATAACTACATCAACAAAAAGATACAATTTGAGTCTTAATCATTCATTGTCCTCCTTTGTTAAGTGAATTTCCTCCTCACTTGTAGAAAGTTGTTATTAGAATTGGTTAATCTCTTCTAAGTCATATGGTGAAATGAATGTTTGTCTTTGGAGTTGGAGGCTATCATCCCACCTTGATAATCACAAGCAAAATGTGCAACCTTGGAAAGTTGTCCCTTACTTTTTCCATCAACTCCTTCAATCCAACAACGAGACTTGAAAATTTTGTCTTATGTAAGGTCGAGAGGACTAAAGTTTTACTCACCAACATAATATCGAACCTCAAACTTTTTGTTATTAAAATAAACACCATATTTCATTAATATATTAAAAAAATTATTAGAAAAACAAATTTATTACCTACAAGGGGCTCACTTGTGTTGTTTGGAATCTTTAGTTGATAAATTGATTAGTATGCGTACATATGTGTTTGTTGAAATACTTCAATAACGTAGCAAATCATCCAAACTCCTTTTGCCAATAACAAATCATCAAAGCTCCTTTTGAATATAAATAAGATATTTATGTTGTTAATATGTATATCATTCAAATGACATTACCTTCATTTGTATAAGTACAAATATAGAATAATATTCATTATACTTATAAAATTGATCATTAATAATCTATTACAATAAATATATGTTTGCTAAAATTAAAATAGCTTATAAAAAGCCAATATGCACAACAAGTAAAGACTAGAAAAAAAAGAGTATAAATATACACTACAAGAAAAATGAAAATTACCTACTATAGAAATATGTAGAAAAAACACATAATCCATAGGTAAATCGAAGTTACCTACGCCAAAAAAACCTTAGGTAAATCTTTTGTAGGTAATAGTTACCTACGGATTATTAAAATCCATAGATAATGTTCATATACAATTACGTACATATAGATTTGTAGTTACGTACATATAGATTTGTAGGTAAGTACATATAGATTACACAATGATTATGTCTGTAGATAATTATGTATAGACTAGATTCATGGATAATTATGTACATACTTTAACATCCTTATATTTCCCCATATCTAATAACCATAATATGTATGAAATATTAAAATAAATATATAAACATAATACAAATATATCTACAATTTCATTATTATAATGTTTCAAATTATCTCTCTCTTCATAAGACTTGAAACATTTACATAAAATTAAAAACAAAATTTCAAAAGAAAAAAAAAACATTTTTCCATCATCCATCTTCTCATCGAGAAACTTTATCACCTGTAACATCATCTGCTCCCGTGTAAAATACACGATCATCATAGATCAAAGAAAAACAACCACAAAACAAAACAAAGGGTAAGCTAGGTATTTTTAAAACTTATAACATAAATATAACTTTAAACATCCACATAAATCCATCATTTCTCATGCATTTCACATAAC
>Ga0123342_1007975_pt1 | contig 13651 bp, 3 predicted proteins | sample Turbeawhitnodule_FD_89960 | JGI IMG/M metagenome (GOLD analysis project Ga0123342, IMG submission 89960) | Root nodule microbial communities of legume samples collected from Mexico - Turtle bean Mexico white nodule | ecosystem: Host-associated > Plants > Roots > Nodule | place: Mexico: Nepantla...
GTAAGAGAAATATCAGAGATAGTGGGAGCAAGAACAAAGGAAGGAGTCAGTCAAAGACTTGGGATTGCTCAAGTGTAACATGTTGGAACTGCAAGGAGGTGGGGCATTTCAGGAATCAATGCCTAAATGATAAACAAGTCAGCATTGCAGAAGATTCCGCGGACGAGGACCTCTTAGTCTGTTGCGCGGAGAGCAGTTGGACAAACAGGAACATGAAGTGAAGTTCGGAAATCAGCAGTGGAAGGTCGTCAAGGGAAATCTTGTCATGGCCTGCGAAAGAAAGAGAGGTTCGTTGTATATAGTCAGATTATCGTGTCTGAGGGAGTGACCATCCCAGTTCAGAAGATAAACAAAGTCCGGTTCACAGAATCTCGTGGGCAGAAGAGGGTTGTCTTTACAAGAGAGAAACCAAGAGCCACGAGTTAGATTCAGGATGAACGAGCATGGAAAGGTTCAGGTAGACCAGTCAGAGGTACTTGTGGCAGTGGGAGCACGGGTCGTGCTTCAACTAAGGTTCCTAGATGACAGTGGGTTAGGAGAACCAATATTCCAGCGGTTGAAACTTCTCCAGAAAAATTCTTGTTGAATATGGAGAGTGTTTGTTCTCAGATTGTTCCAGGATCTGACAGTTCCTGTAAGTGGGAGTCGGTAGGAACAGAGAACAAGTCAGTGACTGACGTGTTGAAACTCAGGGGAGTTTTAATGAAGTCTTCAAAATGATTAAGAAGGCTGGTGGCAACTAGAGGTGGAACAGTGAGTTCCATCGACGACAAATTACAGAAGTACATGTACACAGTTGAAGCGCAGGTGAACATTGTTCCGTGACTTCAAGTGGGAGATTGTTGGTATGAAGTCAAGACCAATTGGGTTGGGCTGACAAGACTCCATGTACACAGTTGAAGCGTAGGTGAACATTGTTCCGTGGCTTCAAGTGGGAGATTGTTGGGTATGAAGCCAGGACCAATTGGGTTGGGCTGACTAAACACATGTTTAGTGAGTGGGCTTAATTATTATGTCCCTTTATTATCTCTATTTATCTCTATTTAAAGAAATCATTGTACTTGTAATTGGTGTGCAACAGGATATAATGTAAACCTAATAGTTGCCCAGGTGAATGTAGGTTGCAGTTGGCGACCGAACCACGTTAAATCTTGTGTCGTTTATTTTTCTGCAGTTGATTCGTGATTGTGTGTGTTGTTTCCGCGTGCGTTTTTCCCATAAAAAACAACAATACCAATAATCAACCAAGAACAAAATATTATATCATATTAAATATCCCCTTAATACATAAGAGTTCGAGCATATTACTCTCAATCCTAAAGGGTAGAATTAGTCACGCATACTTCTAGCACCTTTGATTCTCCCAATTGGTTACAATTCCCTCAATGGTGTTTTTTCTCTCAATCTGGCACACTAGGGTTGAGCTCTAGCCCCTATTTAACATAATTTTCAAGGGTTAGGTTGCTTCCTGAATCGCGCTGATGGGCTAAGTCACAAAACATAAAAAAAAGGCTCAATATGTCTAACGCATTCTCGCTTGAGCGAGATTCTCTTGTTGCGAAATTGGCTTTTTCGACGCTTTTCTCTATTATGAGACCTTCAACTTTCTCTTTTTAGCTCAAATCATTCTTCTTTACTCCAAATCTTCAATCCTCCCTAAAAACCTGCAATTAACACCAAAATTAGGAATAAAATGCTCTTATTCAAATAAAGATCATAAAAAACATAGAAAAATATAGACATAATCAACTTTCAGGATCCAATCAAAACAAATAAATGACAATTCATTAAGTAATTTCTTCTCATATGCTCACAGGTAAGTATTTCTCTCTATTTTTACTGAATCATAACAAATTACAATTGCTTTTCATTTCATCTTAAAATTACAAACATATTAAAACATGAATCTTTAGGTCTTTTCCAGGGTTGTAATGAGGTTGAGCTTCCAAAAAATATTGGTTTTTCTTAGATAACAAAATGCACATCTTAAAGAAAAAGAACATACCTACAATCCAATTATAGAGAACATATATGTTATCTAATCACCACTTTCTTTCGATGTCACATTTTTCCTCATTTTCTTTTTGACTTTTCATGATGATTTTTTTTTTCCAAGAATAGGAAAAGATTCTTCCTATTTTCAACTTTTTGAGCTTTAAAAATTAGAACCAACCATTCCCTTTTCTATATGTATTGCATCTATGTTCTTCTTCCTTAAACATACCAAAGGGTAGGAAAATATATCATTAAAGGTTAAGGTGAAATATTAACAAAAAAAATAAAATTGGTCCAAAGGATATAAAAAAAATGGAATTCTAATAAGATAAAGGTTGACTATTTGACCCTGAGTTCCTAATTAACACAACAAATGCCTCAATCATCTTCATGATCTTTATGATGTAACAAAAATAAAAATTAAGCAACCACAACTGTCAATTCATCAGTAAAACTCTCAAAACTGTTTAAGGTTCACACACTTTTAATTGACCTCATTCCTTTTTGTCTTGTCATTCTTTGTCCTAATCAATCATCCTATTAAATTTTCATATATCATAATTTTAATTATATTTAAATAAAGATTCAATCATATTTTCTTTTCTAACATGTGTCTAATTCATAAAAGAAACAAGAGGACTAATTAACTCTTATAAACCTCAAATATATAATAATCTCTACGTTCATATATATATATATAAAATTTAACAAAACTAGTTAACTTGTTCCTTTTTATAAAACTAAATCCATAGTGCTGTATTAATTATTTTTATACTAAAAAATACTCTTAATTAAAATAAGAAGAAGGTTGTATTTTGCAAATGGCAAAACCACTAGTATAGTCTAGTAAGTTAAAGATATAAAACTGAGTAATGACAGGTTGACGTCTTAAATGAAATCTACATTTACTTTCGTAATTAAATATATTATTATTTTATTTTAAAATTTTATTTTTCTTAATTTTTTTAAATAACATAATATTTTACTATAAAAAGATTGTAAAGTGAAAATGAGAAAAAAAAATATAGTGTCAAAAGTAACATTTTTCCATAAAATAAAAGTAAATTTTTTTACACTCCAATAATAAAATACAACCACTTTATAACTATTTTTTGAAATAAAATATTACAATATAATAAAATAATATTTTTTAAATAAAAATATTTATTTGCTCACGCCAATATACAACTAAATAAATATTAATATTTTTATTATTTATAAAAAATCGTGATTTTGTTAATTTTGAAAAAGTTTCTAACTATTTCTTGTATTTTCATTAACGGGTTCTTTTTTCTTTTCTTTTTTTACTTTTCTCTGCAGTTGCAAATTTTTTAGTGTAAAATTTCTTTTTCCTCCTGTGTTAGTTGTATTTAATTGCGCTTTTGATTTCTTAATATTATTAAAATTATTATTAATAATAATAACAATAATTATAATAATAATAGTAATAATAACAGTAATTATAATAATAATATTAATAATATATCAATAATATTAATATTAAGATTATTATTAGTAGTAATAATAATAATCATAGTAGTAGTAATTATAATAATAATATTAATATTAATAATAATAATAATAATTAAATAATAATTATAGGGTTGATGTAATTAGTGACCATCACATTAAGTATATAAAGTTATGAGATATGCGTAAGGTACTCAAGTGGAGGATACAAAGGTCAAGTTCTCTAATATGATTGTTAATGTATTTGGTGTTTATGACAATCACATTAAGTGGTGACTTATGTAAGAATAAACCTACTATCAAGTTTCTACACAATTAAGTAATTTTAAAAATTTAAGTGTTGTGTTGTTCTTGTGTAAGGTGATGATGAGACGTGTGTAAAGTCTTCCCAGAGGAGGACACGATGATCAAGTTCTCTAACGTCACTGTTAATGTAGTTAATCACAGTCACATCAAGTGGTGACCTATGATAAGTGGCGACCTACTACCAAGTTTTTGTACAATTAGGTAATTTTAGAAATTTTAAACTTTGTTTTGTTATTGAGTAGTGCATGACATGTGTATAAAGTAACCTCAGTGGAGGACATTAAGGTCAAGTTCTCTAATCTCAGTTATGTAAGAATAAATGGTGACCTGCTATCATTTTTCTGCACAGTGATGTAAGTTTAGAAATTTTGAGATTTATTTGATTCTTGAGTGAGGTGATGCATGAGGTGTGTGTAAAGTGACTTTAGTGGAGGACACCAAGGTCAAGTTCTCTAATCTCAGTGTGAATGTAGTTAGTCACAAAAAGTGTTGACTATATAGGAATAAGTGGTGACCTGCTACTAAGTTTCTGCACACATATCAAATTTTTGAAAATCTGAGCTTACTGTTGTTCTTGGGTGGGGTGGTACATGAGGTGTGTGTAAAGTGACCTCAATGTTGGACATTAAGGTCATGTTTTGTAATCTCAGTTTCAATGTAGTTAGTGACAAACACACTAAGTGGTGACCTAGGTAGGAATAAGTGGTTACTTGCTACCAAGTTTTTGCACAATGAAGTTATTTTATAAATTTTGAGTTTTGTGTTGTTCTTGGGTAAGGTGATACATGAGGTGAGTGTAAAGTGACCTCAATAGAAGACACCCAGAAAAAGTTCTCGAATATCAATATCAATGTAGTTAGTCATAGTAAGTGCTGACATGTGTAGGAATAAGTGGTGGCATCACTAAACAAATTTTTGACATTTTGAGTTTACTGGGTGGGGTGGTGCATGAGGTCTGTGTGAAGTAACCCTAGTGGAAGACACCAATGTGAGTTTCTCTTATGTTACTATTATCGATGTACATTTATCCTAATGAACCAGTCAAACCTGTAGTTGTGTACAATATTTATAATTTATGTTTTAGGTTGGACAATTTTATTAGTTAGCGAGTCTGTGTTACCCATGTTACATTGTTCAAAATGTTTAAAGTAATCAATTTTATTTTTCATGTCATAAATAAATTTCACGTGTGATAAACCCAATTCACCTCATTCGTTGATCCTTGCAAAAACTTAGACCAAGTCACCACATCTTAAATCATTTTGTAGAACAAATAACACATTACTTAACCTCAACCATACTTTAGTCTAATTGGTAAGTAATTCAATAAATGAAAACCTTCATATTAAAACTAATCATATATGCATTTAAGTATAAAAAAAATATTTTGAATAAAATTATAACAATAATATCAAGAAAGTCCAATTCAAAAAGTATGTTTACAATAAATATTATTATTATCATTAATAATATAAATATTTTACTATTAATAATAATAACTATAATAATTTTACAATTACTATTAATAATAATATTAATATTATTACTATTAATAATAATATTGTAATTATTATTAATATTAAAATTATTATTATTATTATTAAAATTATTAATATTATTAATATTATTATTACTATTAATATTAAAAAAAGTCTTGTACTGTAAAAGAAAATATTTGATAAAATTAACAAATAATTAAAATATTAATATTTATTGTGGTTATACATTGATATTATTTGTCAAAATATTGAGATTTTTTAACATAAAATAAAATATTATATTATAATAAAATAATATTTTTTTAAGATGTGATAAAACTAGTTTTCAATTGTACATTAAATAAATAAATTAATATCCCTTTGACACCAAGCTCTACGACACCCTTTACACCCAGAAACAAAATAATCTCAATCAAAACTCTACAACACCCTTTACACTTGTATATCTCTTATTTAAGGTTGATCAATTTGGTCCACCCATTTTTTTCTCCGTACAACTTTTCCTTCCTAGTTCATCAAGCTCCCATAACACGTTAAGAAAAGCAAAACAAAAATCCCTCCATTGAACTGACCTGAGCCAATTCACAGAAACAAGCTTTTCCAAGTCCCAAAATTTATCATCTGTATGCATAGCCACAGTCAAAAACTCATAACGAGACAAATATCATTGTATTCATACTATTGTACTTCTCCATTCATTGCCTCAATTTGCTTGAACTGATTCACAGTTCAGCATTAATTATGATTTCTTTCCAACTCACGTGCTACTTCCCTACCACCTTCTGCTATTTCTCTTCTTTAATTTGTTACAATTAAACCAAATAAATGCTATGCCAACTACTTGTTATCACCCATTTCCACTCTTCTTATTGGTCTTCCCTCAAAGTGCTCTTTCTTCTCATCTTCCACCTTCTTTTTCCTTCAACAAAAACATAGCTTCCATTCATCCAATTTCCAATATTCTTCTTCCATTTCACAATATATGAATAAAGAACGGAATTCAGCTAATTGAACTGTGGCTGAGTCGGTCAAATGTGAACAAAGGAAGTTTTTGCTTTCTCTTTATTCAGATACTTTTACATTTGACTTTTTATGTGCCATGTTTATCTTCCATTATGCAGTCAAAGAAGAAAAATCAGCAGAGAAAGTTCCTTTTATTGTTTCGTGATTGTAAGGATGTTATTGTTATGGGCTCTTTCAAGCCTCTTCTCTCTTGTTAATGGATTCCTAGTTTCGTGTTTTTCTTTTTCTCCTTCATGAGATTTAATTTCCCCAAAGAGTAGCAGGGTGTTGGAGGAAAACCATGGGAAAACAGTGGTCTCTCTTCAGTGTTATGGATACCCTTTTGTTGTGTGTCCTTCTTTCGTCTGAAGTAGTTTTGACAAGTATTCTTAAGGTTGGCAAAGTCTATCCGCGGATTGAAGGTTCTCAAATGAATTGGATTGACAAGGATGGCATTTTGCTTGTTTCATACGAAGGAGAATATGGATTTGGCTTTGTCACCACTCCAAATGACACCACATTGTTTCTACTAGCAATACTCCACATGGGCAGCAACAGAATGGTTTGGGTAGCAAATAGGGGTCTTCCTGTTTCCAACTCTGATAAGTTTGTGTTTGATGAGAAGGGCAACCTCTATTTGCTTAAAGGAGCAGCAGTGGTGTGGTCTGCAGGTACAGAAGACAAAGGAGTTTCTTCAATGGAATTGAAAGACACTGGAAACTTGGTTTTGCTAGGGAATGATAGTAGTGTGATTTGGCAGAGTTTCAGCCACCCAACAGATACCTTGTTGCCAATGCAGGACTTCATTGAGGGAATGAAACTTTTCAGTGAACCTGGTCCTAACAACTTGACCTATGTTCTTCAGATTGAATCTGGCAATCCCATTCTCTCCACTGGTCTACAAACTCCACAGCCTTATTGGTCTATGAAGGAGGATAGCCGCAAAAAAATCATCTACAAAAATGGTGATGTGGTGGCTTCAGCTACCATTAATGCAAGCTCCTGGAGCTTCTATGATCAAACTAAATCCTTGTTGTGGCAATTTAATTTTGCTGAAGAATCAGATTCAAATGGCACTTGGATTTTAGTTTTGGGGAGTGACGGCCTCATCACATTCTTCAATCTCCAAAGTGGAGGAGCAACTGTTGCTTCACCAACAAGAATACCACAAGATTCTTGCAGCACCCCAGAACCTTGTGATCCGTATTACATATGCAGTGGTGAAAAAAAGTGTACCTGCCCTTCTGTTCTTAGCTCTAGTCCTAATTGCAAACCCGGGTTTGTCTCTCCTTGCAGCTCAAAAGGCACCATTGAGCTCCTCAAAGCTGATGATCGACTCAATTACTTTGCACTTGGGTTTGTTCCACCCTCTTCGAAGACTGATTTGATTGGTTGCAAAACCTCTTGCAGTGCAAATTGCTCATGCCTTGCTATGTTCTTCAACAGCAGTTCAGGGAACTGTTTCCTATTGGACTGGATTGGAAGCTTTGAGAAATCTGTCGAAGACTCTGGTTTAGTGTCCTACATTAAGGTGGTATCTAGAGATGGAGACACTAGAGACAGTGGAAGCAGCACTATGCAGGCAATAGTTGTTGTTATCATTGTGATAGTAACATTGTTTGTCATTTCTGTTATGCTGTTTGTGGCACATAGATGTTTCAGGGAAAAAGAAGATTTGCCTGAGTCTCCTCAAGAGAATTCAGAAGATGACAATTTCTTGGAGGGTTTAACCGGCATGCCAATCCGTTACAGCTACAATGATCTAAAAACTGCAACAAGTAACTTCTCAGTGAAGCTAGGAGAAGGGGGTTTTGGATCAGTTTATAAAGGAGCTGTACCAGATGGTACTCAACTAGCTGTGAAGAAGTTGGAAGGAATTGGCCAAGGGAAGAAAGAGTTCAGGGTTGAAGTTAGCATTATAGGGAGCATTCATCACCACCATTTAGTAAGGCTTAAAGGGTTCTGTGCTGAAGGGTCTCATAGACTTCTTGCTTATGAGTACATGGCCAATGGATCATTGGAGAAATGGATATTCAACAAGAACAGAGAGGGATTTGTGTTGGATTGGGATACAAGGTATAACATAGCACTTGGAACAGCAAAAGGACTTGCTTACCTCCATGAAGATTGTGACTCAAAGATCATCCATTGTGACATCAAACCAGAAAATGTGCTTCTAGATGATAACTTCCTGGTCAAGGTTTCTGATTTTGGCCTGGCTAAGCTCATGACACGTGAACAAAGTCATGCTTTCACAACACTTAGAGGCACTAGAGGGTATCTTGCACCTGAGTGGATCACAAACTGTGCCATATCAGAGAAAAGTGACGTTTATAGCTATGGCATGGTGTTACTAGAGATCATTGGAGGGAGGAAAAACTATGATCCTCGGGAAACTTCAGAGAAAACCAATTTCCCTTCTTTTGCTTTTAAGATGATGGAAGAAGGGAAGGTGAGAGAGATTCTAGACTCAAAGCTAGAAACTAATGAAAATGATGAGAGGGTTCAAACTGCTGTAAAAGTTGCATTGTGGTGCATACAAGAAGACATGTCTTTGAGGCCTACCATGACCAAAGTTGTCCAAATGCTAGAGGGTCTATGCACTGTTCATAAGCCACCAAGTTGTTATGTCCCTGGTTCTCAGTTTTACTCAAATAGTGATGCTGGCACTTCTTCAGGACCATCAGATTGTAACAGTGATGCCAATCTTTCTGCTGTCAGGCTTTCAGGGCCAAGATAACACTAGCTGTGCACTTTCTTTGTTCCTTTTTAGGTTGTTCTTGAGGAAATTAATTAGTTATTCTAGTTGGTTTAGAAGAAAAAAAAATAGTAAATTACTCTTGTAGTATGGGATCACCACCACACATCATTTCCTTGGAAATTTTGTTTGAGTAACTCAAATTTTGTGACATACACCTTCACTACGTGTTTGTGTACTAGGATGTTTGTGAAGACAAAAACATTTGCTTGCAGTTCTGAAAAAGGAATATTTTTTAAGAACTAAAGTTGGATAACTTTTGTTTCTCTTCTGATGTAGGGGTAAATTTTTTGAAATGTGTACATATAAAAAAGACACAGAAGAAAAGAGGTAAAAGTTGTATATGATATCAATTATTGATGTTGAAATAAGAGAAAACCTGAATATATTTTTGGTCCAATCCCAAAGTTCAATCTAGCTTAAGGAATTGCATAGGAGTCATGGATTGGGTAGCCCATCAAATCTTATGGGTGACATCTGCCCAAAGCTATAGTTCACAATAATTCTACAACTTTCTTCCATCATTCAATTTGTCTTTTATGCAGTGATACATTTACATCTAGTTTAAGGTGCTATATATATATATATATATTCTCCCACAGTGTTATGTTTTGGACATTAGTGTCAAATGTCTGAACTAGAATCCATGTTAATAGGTTATAAAACATATCTAAAGAAATGTACTGTAACTAACAATGACAGTTTTTCAAAAAGGTAATTTGTAAAACTAACTGTGATTTTATAGAAATAGAACAATGCTTGTAAAAAGTTCTCTGTCTCCTTATTTGTTCTGGGTGTAATTTTTTTAACCATAATATTAATAAAGATTATTCTAGTAGTGTTTATGTACTATTGCCATAAAAAAATTATTACTTGCTAATATGCTAAATTTTTTTCTGTCAAATTTTAAGTGTAGGTACTGTCAAATTAACTCAGTATGCATCATTCCAACAAAGTAGGTCACATATGAGTAATAAAGGCTTATAATGGGGTTTACAATCACCAAAGATTTAAAGTCAAAACTAAATTTAATATTATTCAATATGCATTAACCAAAAATACGGAATTGTTACAATTTAATCAATAATATTTAATTTTAAATTCTGATTATGAAGTTACTCAGATAAACAATTTACTGTAGTAAACTTACTTCTAAAAAGAAGTACATGTAATATTTAAAGAAAATTACATGATTCCACCCTACAAATTTTAATATATGTTGATTGTTCAAGTTTAACAATGCATTTTAACTAAAAAAGTTTAACTTAGTATAGTTACATGCAAAAAGTAATTTATTGATGAAGTGGAAAGTGTTTTTTATAAGTATTTTTTTTATCGACAATAAAAAATAAATAAATATGAATCATTTTAGGAGTGATCCAACTCTTCATAACCTCCTTCACTAGACTTACTCCTATGTCTGCCTATACAGAATTCTCCTAACTAACTCAGAGGAAGACATATGGGACAAACAATCATACAACTTAAATGAATATATCATGAGATCATCCTTATACAAAACAACAGATTTATGCACCAATCAAAAAAAGAAAAATATGCAGATTGTGACTTTGGATGTAACCCATGACAAAACCTTTAATTGAACCACTTTGAGAAGTATAATTGAAAGGTTCATTCAAATTTAGTTTCATAATAATGAAAATTTATAGGATATGAAATCATAAAAATGTACTAGTTATTACTATCTAAATAAATGAAGTAGCTGTCAAAGTTAGGAGCTAGTATTGAGACCACAATATATGGTTTTGTAGGTAGAAGATTTGGATAATTGGTGAGAATTATAGCCAAAAGGACCACAATCTCCTTAATGCATCCAAAAATGGTTGCAATAATTTTTGTTCTTATTTTCTATAGATTTCTCAATGCATGTCAAAGAAGGAAATTAAAAACAGAAAGTAAGATCCATGCAAAAGGTTACATAATGTGAGAGAATATTGAGAATAATTGAAGAGTTTTGATTGATATGTGTTGTTTCTAGAAAGGGTAGTTAGATAAAATGTTGTTACCAAGCAATTGTTTGAGGAGGTTGTGGTTGCAAGAGTGAAATTCACTCAAAGAAATAACTCACAATCAATGAATGATAACTAATTAACCAATTTGGGTTTAGAGGATGATTCAACAACTTATTACATTGTTTCTTCTATTGTGTTTCAGTAGCAGCAGTGACTTCAAGTAGTAATGAGTTTGATTTTCTTTTATGTATGATTTAAACTATATAATAAAAAATATAATTAAATAGAAACCAAACTATGTATCTTTTTCTTAAATTGAAATGTTTATATGTGAATCATCAATTTTTCATGTCAGTAAAAATCTTCATAAATGTATAATTACTACTACTAAAAAATTATTAAATAAAAATCAATTTTAAAAACAAAAATAATTAATTACTATGTTGACTAAATTAAATATTTATTTTATAAATTAAAAAATTATTGATATTTAAAAGAATTTCTAAAATATAAAGTAATTGGTATCTAAAATCTTTATAACTAATTAGATACAAATTTAGAAATTAATTTATAAATTTTATTAATAATAAAAACTATTTTAGATATTGATAATTTTTTTTGTCTATAAAATAATATCTAATTTAGTAGTGATTAATTATTTTTTATCTCTAAAATTTGTTTTTATTTAATAATTTTATTGTAATAAATAAATAATTTCTACTTATTTTTTTATAAAAAATCTTATCAATTGTGTCCTAAAAATATATCGAATTAAAATAACTTATGTTATTTACTAAATTATTCTTTTAGTATATATCAACAGACTAGTATTTATTCTTAAAATACTTTTTGGTGGATTAAGAGAGATAAATATCAATTAACTACTATTAAGCTTAACTCTTAATCAACTTGAGACTTTTAAATCTATCAAAATAGTTGACTAAAATTCATTTGTTCAGTTTTTATAGTTATTTCCATTTTAAGTTTTAGTTCTATACAAGAAAATGGTAAGTTTATTGTCAAAAGTTTTGGTGATTGTTTGTCTGCTAGTATAAAATCACTTTTACAAAAAATTAACAATGATAAACTTAACAATATAGACAAAAACTGAAAATAGAAAATGCAGAGAAGTATATAATACTTAGAAGAATAATTTTCTTTCCTTTCTGTCTTTTTTATGAGAGGAATTGTAATTTTATTTCTTTAAGAGATCTTCAAGTAAAATATTAAAATCACTTTTCATTTGTATGAATTGGGGAGACAAAATGGTCATTTATGTATGTTTTGGTTCATCCCATAAATGGTGTAGTATAGACTAAAAATCTTGATTTGTCCTATTTAGAAGATGGCAAAAACCAGATATTGACCTATCAAAGATAGAAAACAAAAAAATTGAATTATTACTTAGTATAATTAATCCAAATTAAAAAATAATAAATTCAGTTAAAAAATTCTAAAGGATTACTCATATTTTTCGTGAAGGGAATGTATGTGCTGATAAGTTGGCTAATTTAGGATTTATTCATAGAGAATCCTTTTATTGGTATAATAGGTTTACATCTAGTCTGTTCTTAGAATTCTTTATTAATAAGTATAGTCTACGTTTTTGTTAACACATGGGTTTTGGTCTATTCCCCTCATATTTTTGTATTTTTTTATTTTTTTTTTTAATAATATTTTTTTCATGTAATGACAAATGATTGTTGTTACTTGATGTGTCAACCTAACTGAGATGTCAAGTAGCATAATGATGCCTAACATGAAAGCTTTTTATATAAAAAAAGATAATTTTTCCTGTTAGTATTAGAAGAATTGAGTTTATAAATAAATCAATAATAATAATAATAAATATATTTTGGTTTTTAAAGCACTAAAACTTATATAATAAAAACCATAAACCTAACAACTCAATAACTAGCTTTTATTAAAACAGGGATGCATGTATTTTATTTTAGACTAGAATATTAAAACAGCTATTTATTAATTATATATTAGATGTGAAAGTTATTGATGTATCCTCTATTAATTATTATTTGAACAATGATTCTAAACAAGTGGAGACGAAAGGAGTAACATTGTGTTTTTTTGGACTAATTTGTACATGTTTTGTTTGAAAAACTAAAAATTTGATTATATATTAAAAATAGATTTGAATTTATGTATAAATTTAGAAAGAGATGAAGGGGTTTGAAGAATGCAAGCATGAAAAGTGACCAAACATAAGAAAGCAACAAGACAGCATAAAACAGTGACAAGAAAGAAGACAATTAAACAGTTCCCACATGATTTTTATCATTTCTTAAGTGCCAAACATCTCAACAAACTCATGAAAACCATTTAAATCAAACCATAATTTTTTGAATGCCTAATTTTAACTTCTTCTTTTTTAAATTTAATTGTACATTTACTTATTTTTTTAATTGAGTATTTCTGATTTAATGTTGATAGATTATCTAATTTTGATAAATTAGTTTTTAAATTGATAGATAGTATTAAGTATTGAGGTTTTAGTTAGTAACTATTTTTGTACTGGTAGGCTAAAACCGAGAGGTTTAGGCCGAGAATAACATGCTAAATAACCAAGAGGTGATAAGGCTAAAACCGAGAGGTTTAGGCCGAGAGCATAAAAGATATACATAAAAGAATAA
>Ga0123342_1007976_pt1 | contig 13651 bp, 4 predicted proteins | sample Turbeawhitnodule_FD_89960 | JGI IMG/M metagenome (GOLD analysis project Ga0123342, IMG submission 89960) | Root nodule microbial communities of legume samples collected from Mexico - Turtle bean Mexico white nodule | ecosystem: Host-associated > Plants > Roots > Nodule | place: Mexico: Nepantla...
CTTCCTTAGAAATATGCAATTAACACCAAATTTGGGAATAAAATACTCTTATTCAAATAAAGATCATAAAAAATATAAAAAGGTATAAATTCATAAATTAGGGATTATTTTATATGTAAATTATCAATAAATCCTCATAAGTGCCTATATTTTAATATGAAATATTACTGAAATTAGGCACTTATCAGTTGTTGACTGAACCTTTTAAAGTGAAGGAAGTTAAGGAAGCCATATGGAATTGTGAAAGCAGCAAAAGCCTTGGCCCAGATGGTGTTACCTTCAACTTTATAAAGAAGTACTGGAGTTACTTGAAAAGGACGTGTAAGGTGCAGTACAATATTTCCATAGATAAGGGAAAATACCAAAAAGATGTAATGCTTCATTCTTAACGTTGATTCCAAAATCAGAGAACCCTCAATCTTTAGAAGAGTATAGAACCATTTTACTAATCGGATGCTTGTATAAAATACTGGCAAAAATGCTATTTATAATGATTAAGAAATTCGTTGACAAGGTCATAGATGTGTCACAATCAGCCTTTTTATCAAATAGAGGGCTATTAGATAATATCCTTGTTGTCAATGAGGTTGTCGATGAACTCGAGAGAAGAAAGAGAAGCGGGGTAATTGTGAATCTTGACTTTGAAAAAGCGTTGACTCAGTTAATTGAGAGTTTTTGTATTATATGATGGGCAGATTAGGATTCTGTGGGAAATGGATTCAGTGGATCAAAGTTTGTCTAGAATCTACTATTATCTCAATTCTGGTAAACGACAACCCAATGATAGATGTCGTTTGCTGTCAAATTAATATGATTCTAGTGTAAACATGTCTAACACTAGAGAGATGATAATATAATTGTGGTCAAATGACCCCAAGTCGTCTCCCAATGAATCCAACAGTAAAATTAGTAAATCAGTGTTTAGAATCTATCTGCAAGCAATAACAATAATAATAAAAAGGGAGTTAAGATAGTTATGCAGAAAATATAAAAGAGATTAAAACAACAAATAAAAAGTGATTGATCTCCAAGTTCTTCCACCATTGAATTCTTCACGTGTTCTCTAAAGATTAATCCTTTCTCAATCCTCCAACAAAGCTAAAACAAATTGAACATGTGTCGACCTGATTCAACTAAAACTCACCAGTAAAGCATGTGTCTACTGATTTAATCAAAACCCAATTTGTTCCATGCGTATACTCCATGTGAATTCTTATTTCATCTCTCTTGAATCATGCGCCCAAGAAATTAATTAGCATAATGCGAACTAACTAAAAAAATCAAAGTTTAAGATAAGGAAGACTAATCATGCGTTCAAGTACAGCCTCTCACAAAAACCAATTTTTTAGGAGATTAGACTATTAAAACAACTGCTATAGAGAATTAAAAATAGAAACTTTTATTGACTGAAACCTCAGAACTCAATGGGAAATTACAAAGGAATCAACCAAAAAGATTTAGCCTTCCATGCAGAGGCAAAACAAAAGAATTACAAAGAAGAAAAGAAACTAAGAAAACCCTATGAATCTCCCCCTTTCTCCTTGATGCTTGTGTCCTTTTATAGGCTTTTCTGCTCCAAGGATCTTGGGAAAATATTGTAGTTTATATTTTGTTAATAGTTTTCAAGTTTCCAACTTTCCAGAATTCTTGTATTTTGCAGAAGATTTGCTTCCAGTTCTGTTTCTGAGATATTGTAGATTTTATTTTCTCTTTCTTCTCATCAGAATTTCTTTTCTATTTTGGTTCAAGAAGCAACTTGGACTTTTTGCATATTTGGCTCATTCACAAAGTTAGATGCTTCCTCCGGATAATTTACTCTATAAACACAAAACTAACAATAATAATAGTTAAGACCCAAATAAACCATATTATTTATTATTATAGTCCAATAATCCATGATTAAAGTTATTCAATGTGAATAAATATATGCTCATCACCCAACAAAAGAATTCAAACCTTCTAGAGGCCTAAGACAAGGGGATCCGATTGCACCGTTCTTGTTTTTAATCGTGGCTCAAGGCCTATCTGGGTTGGTAAACCAAGCGACCAGAAAAAACCTGTTTTCGGGAATTAAAGTAGGAAACAAGAAGATTGAGGTGAATCTACTCTAGTTTATTGATGACATTTTATTCGTTTCTGAATCAAGTATGCAAAATATTATGACTATTAAGGCTATGCTAAGATGTTTTGAATTAGGTTCTGGCCTCAAAGTAAACTTCCATAAGAGTAAAATAGGTGCAATTGGTGTCGACAGAAACTTGGTAAAGATGTACTCTGAAATCCTTCACTAGCCTAATGGATTTACCCTTTACCTACTTAGGCCTACCTATAGGTGGTAACCCTTCTAGGTGTTCTTTTTGGGAGACAATGCTATCAAAGATAAGAAAGAAACTTTCGGTGTGGAAAGGTAAGAACTTATCCTTAGGGGGAAGAGTTTGCCTCATAAAATCGGTTGTCAATGCTGTACCATTATTCTTCTTATAATTTTTTAAAACCCTGAGTGGTGTGTGCAAGAAAATCATAAAGATTCAGAGGAAATTCTTGTAGGGATGGGGCGTAAAAGGGAGGAAAATTGCTTGGTGTAGTTGGGAGAACATATGCAAACCAAAAGAGGAAGGTGACCTTGGTATTAGATGCATTAACCTATTTAATAAGGCCTTATTGGCAAAATGGTTATGGAGAATGAGATCCCCTGAGGTTGGTTTGTGGAAGAACGTCTTAGAATCGAAGTACGGATCTTGGAGGACGTTAAACTTAAATACACTGGAGCGAAATAAGTATAAATCTAGATGGTGGAATGGTTTATCCAAAGCAAGCCTCTCATATCAGGGAAGTAGCTGGTTCGACTCAAATGTGGTTTGGCAAGTGGGAGATGGCTCAAAGTTTAAATTCTAGAAAGATAAGTGGTTAGACAATAACGAACTCAAAGAGAGATATCCTAGAATATACAAAAACTCCCTGGAGGAAGATAAACCAATTATTAGTTTCGAAAGATGGTATATAGAGGATTGGGAATGGGTTTTAGCTAGAGAAGGGCTTGGTTTGAGTGGGGAAAACCTATGGTAGAAGACTTCATGGAAAATATATCGTAGGTATCCCTTCATTCAGATAAGGTGGATTTATGGATATGGAATGACCCCCCCTCTTATAGTTTCTCAGTAAAATCAACATACTCAAAGCTAACATGCCACGGTTATAGGAGTATATCTAGGTCGTTTGCCCATCTTTGGAATCTAAAGGTAATTCCCTCAGCCCAGTTGTATGTGTGGAGGGCCTTGTTGAACAAGATAGCAACTAAGTTGAACGTTCACAAAAGGGGAATTATTTTAGGAGATACATTATGTCCTCTATGTGGGAGGGAGGAAGAGTCAACTTCACACATGCTCATTACGAGTTCTATTTCAAGTTCTGTATGGAATATGTGCAATAGTTGACTTGGGATTAGTACGGTGAACCATAATGTCTTGGCTAATCATTTTGATCAGTTTTTATGCTTGTGCTTTAACAAAGAGGGCAACAAGTTGTGGAAAAGTTTGTGGGTTTCGGTGATTTGGTGTATCTGGAAGCATAGAAACAGAGTTATTTTTAATCAAGCCAAGATTGATGCTGAGGAAATCTTTACGTTGGCACAATTACAATCTTAGGCATGGATGATATATAAAGTAAGGAAAGTCAACTTCTCTTTCTCTGATTGGATTTTATCACCATTAATCTACATTAACATGGTAACTAAATAACATGTTTGGTTTAAAAGCTTGTTTTACTCTGTCTGGCTTTGCTCTACTGTTTAGTATTGGTGGTCTTCATTATATGGGTTTATTATAGTAAAAAGGTTTTGTGATGTTCCTATGAGAGATGGTTGCAAGGTGAGGGAGGTATGATGTTTTTTGGTGCAGGATACGCTGACTGGATTAAATATGGAACTGCTTTGGTACAATGATTTAATATCATTCTTGTTGCGGTTCTGGCGAAAATGTCAAAAGGACTGACACATGCAAGCCTATTTTGAGGTGCAACAACCAAGGGTCCTTCTTGCAACTCTTTAAAAGTCGTGCCTTAAATAAGTATGCAATTTTTTATGTATAAATCTGTTAGCCTAGGCCTTTAATTCTGCATAATTATGTTTTACACGGGAAGCTTTTAGATGCATAATTTTGTATTGTTTGGAAATGGCGGATGAGATTGTGTAGCCTAGGTCTTTCGGAAAGAGGTTTTGTTAGTCTAACTCTTAACCAATTTGGAAACTATATGCTATTATGGAATAGATAGTTAGGTGGACTTTGGTACTTGTATAAGGGTTGAGACGTCCCTGAAGTGTCTCTCTTAATTCATTAATTCTTTGCTGGAAAAAAAATGACCTATGAAAATAAATAACAGTCTAAATTCTAGAGAGGTCTTGATGAACAAGAAAATCCAAACCAAGAATCTTTTGTGGTGGATGGATATTAGGAAGTGTTGTAGGGGAGAAAAACAATAATTGGTTTGATAATAATACGGGATGAAAAATAGGAAATGAGTCTATAGCAAGGTTATGGTATGATAATTGGATTGGAAATGGAACTCTGAAAGAAAAGTTTCCAAGAATATTCCAAAACTCGAAAATTAAAGATGGTACTTTGAACCAATTTGGAAGTTGGAGCGAGAATTCGTGACATTGGAAACTAATATGGAGAAGAGAGTGGTTTGTATGGGAACAGGAAATGCTATCAGCATCCATTCGCGAGTTAGAAAGTTTTCCCTTGACAAATCAAGGGGTTGAGGAATGGATGTGGAGGGATGGTAATAACAAATCATATACAGTTAAATCATCATATTCAAAGTTATTACAAATAAAAATTTTTACCAAGAGTTTTCCTTCGATGAGTTTTGGAGATTAAAAGCCTTACCCTTGGCCCAGTTTTTCGCATGGAGGGTGATAGTTGGTAGAATTGCAACTGTGAATAACCTGCAGACCATGGGTATAAATATTGGTTAAGGTATATGTGTTATGCAAAATGCATTTTGAGAACATAAGTCACTTATTCTTTAATTGTTCTTTGGCAACAAAGGTATAACAACTCTATGATATATGGGTATGTATGGTTTTTGTTCATCATAACAACCCAAACAAGCACTTTATTCAATTCATTATCAATGGGGTAAAGGAAAAAGGAAATGATATATGCAAATGCATGTGGGTAGCGGTAATTTTGGGTATTTGGAATCACAGGAACAATATTATCTTTAGAGGTAAGGTGGTAGATGAGATGAAGTTTTTACAGTGGTACAAATGAAGGCTTGAGTGTGGACTAAACATAAATACTTAAATATATCCTTTTCATATCTAGAATTGTCTCTTCATCCAATTGAATGTTTGAAATTTGTTAAGTAATGGTTCTCCTTATATATTTTATATCTTTTGCAGGTTAGTTACTGACCACAGGGTGAATCCAAGCATGTATGCATTCAACTCTAGATGCAAGGGGTTTGGAGTTAAACATCTTATTTCCCTTTTCTTTAAGAGGAGTTTGATTTTTGAATAGAATAGAAAGATTATGTAATATGTTTTGGATCTCGAATTATATTTTCTTTATAGGCAGGTGTATTGCTTTAGTTATGATTCAAGTGGTTAGAAATGCAGATTTTGTAATGCCACATAAGGTATTTTCTCTATGGTTAAGTTTGTAGGTGAGAGGGCTTGAAGTGTTTGCAAGGTGACGTGGCTCATTTTAAGGAAGGGTTATACATGTAATATGTTCTCTGAAGTAGAGTCCTCTGCCTACCGACGATTCATTGATTGTCTTCTATACCTCACCAATACTACACCGAACATCACTTTTAGTGTCAACAATCTCATTCAATTCATTATTGCACCTACAAAAGCTCATCAACAAGCTGTGTTTCGGATTCTGAGGTACCTCAAACCTACTCCTAGATTTGGTATTTTCTTCCACAACTCTAACTCTATTCAACTAAGATCTTTTAGTGACTCTGACTGAGCAACCTACCTTACCACAAGAAAATCCATTACTGGATTCTCTGTTTATCTGGGAAATTCTCTTATTTCCTGGAAATCTATGGAACAATAAACCACTTGCTACCATCACCTGCGAGATACAATGGCCAACATCTTCTACAAGACCTTCATGTCTCTTATGTCAAGCCAACTATTCTATATTGTGACAATCATTCGAAAATACAAATTGCATCTAATCCTTTTTTCGTGAGCAGACCAAACATATAAAGATTGATTGCCATATTGTTCGCGAAAAAGTCATTACTGGTCTCCTCAAGCTGCCTATATCATCCTCCATGCAAACAGCAAACATCTTCACCAAACATTTACATCCAACCACTTTCAAGCTTATTCATTCCAAGTTGGGAATGAAAATTATATATTTACAGCTTGAGGGAGACTAATAACATGTACTATTTTAGTTCTAGGCTCTTCCTTTTTTGTATATGGGCTTCCTTATTTGTATATGGGCCGCATTACCAGCCCATTCCTTTTGCACCTTTCCATGTACTATATATTATATATGTGTACTCCTAAAACATTTAATATTAATACACTATTCTTTTTACTTCTTCGTTACTGTGTATTCTTTTCTCACTGCAGCAGTTTTCATATCCTTTCTCTTTCACGATTGTGCTGCCCACCGTTCATCTTCTTCCTTCAGGAAGCATTATTTTGCCTTAATTTTATTCCAATAATTAGAAGTAATAAACTTTGAAATAACTAATTAAATTAATAAATTTTAATTTAATAGTTATTAGAGTAATATTAGTGAAACCAAAACCTAGAATGAGTAGATTAAAGTTTATATTAGAATGATTGATTATAGTTAGTTAAATTAGTAATTGTATAGTGATACTTTAGTAGACAAAATGTCCATGAATCTTATGGATAATGAATTTTATTATTTTAGGGTAATCTACATACTCACTAAGATCGGAATATCAAGGAGTTTGGATGACCATACATCTTAAATCGAACTTTTATTATCATAAATAAAAATTACGGATAAAACGGTATACTCAATCAGTTTTTACTAATGCACGACTATTTATAAAATAATAAATGACAATTATACTGTCAAACCAAGGACCATCACCTAAGAGATCTATAAATACATACTCTCCAGAAAGTATAAACTACTTTATCCCTACTTTATCCTATATTATGAAACCTTCATATTGTTAAGAATTTATCATCATCTATATGCTCTTACTGACTTAAACATCAATCAACTGAAAGTTTATTTCTCAGAAATATTCAGTCCTCGTCAAGACACCTATTGAGTTCACTTCCGATAGGTAAAGTAATATATTTTATCTTAATAAATAAAAAAAAGGTAAAATTGATAAATTTATATATCAATCCACGTGTAAATAGAACGTATAATTTGAGTTCGTAATACAAGATCCACGTGTAAATAGAAGATATAATTTGAGTTCGTAACACAACTTGTGAATGTAATACAGGAGAAGACAATATATGTTAGTGTTCTTGTTTAGTCTTTATAGTTAACAATAATTAATTTAGTATAAAATATAAAATATTAATTAAAAATTATATATTTAATATTGTTTATGTACTGACACTAATGAACAGTTTATAAATAAGTTCTCTTTAAAATCTTATGAAAAATAATTTATATATTATTTTTAAAATAGTAATTACTTTTTAAATTATTTTTTTATGATAACAACAATCGTACAAAATTACAGTTTTAAATTCTTTCTATTGATTTTATCATATAGAAGTTTTTTAAATTACATTTTATGTACGGTTCAATTCTCATGGCCTATAATTCAAGTCATACTAGATTTCAAAAAACAATAACATAAATAAAAAATATGCTTTTTTTAGTCTGATTTGTTTGGTCTGATTCCCATATGAACCAAGGTCGGGCTGATCTGCAAGCTAATGGGTTGGTCCATTTATTCTTTTATGTTAAATGTTTTTGTTCTTCTTTCTTAATATTTTTGTTCTTGACCCAAAGACAAAGTTAAATTTCTTAAGTATTTTTTATAAAAGGCTTTATCCATTTGGTTATGAAGAGAAATGTTTAAAAAAAAACGTTAAGTGAAAGATATTTTGTACAATCTCTTTTGTGAATATTTAAATCAAACTATTACGTCAACTCCATCAATAATTATTAGTATAATAATTATTAGTGTAAGAGGCATGAAATCTTTTTATCAAATGATAAAAAGGTAATTTCTCATCTTCTCTTCTTCAAGTAAGCTTTAGTAATAGAATTTATTTTTATTCATTCATTTATATATATACTAAATTCCACTATTGTTTATCTAATTGTAGACTTATCATCAAGAAATGATAGAAAATGTTGTTATTTTGTGGTGTTTTAATTAGAATTATTAACTTTATAGTCATATAAACTTTTATATACTTTTAGGAATCTTTACTTAATATTATTTTAATTATTCATGTGAGAAACATTAATAAAATTATTTCAAATAATATTTACATCAACATCAATAATTAATAAAATTATTTCAAGTCATGTTTAGATAACATGAATGATACGATTGTATAATGGATCTGGTAGGATATAAAACTTTAGCCTTTTGGACATGTGATTATTTTGCATGGATAGATTGTAATTTCTTTTAATTTCAATCATGTAAAAAAAAAGGCCTTTTGGGCCATAGTTTCAAACAAGGTTAGACAACAAAAAATTATGACTGGAATTGAACAATTATTTTGGGCAAATTTTTCCTATACCTACAAACTTTCTTCCTGCATTTTCATACATTTTTTAACTCCAACAATATCCTTTTGAGTATGGTGGAAGTGTGATGTTTTCTTAATTTTCAAGTGGTGGTGGTTGCTTGTGGTGGTTGGTAGTGAATGTTTGGTGGTTGAGTTTTGTGCTGTTTTAGTGGTGGTAACTATGTTTTTTGTTTTTTTATCAACAATGAATGAATTTAATTAAGGAGACACTTTGGAGTGTCTCAACCCTTATACAAAATCATACATTAAACAAACAGAGCAAACTGATTACAGGTAAATATCTATTCGCACAACAAGCATCCAAATTCTTGTTTTTGCTCCATAGAATTTTCCACATACATCTTCTTTTCCGTAGAGCATTGCTCCACATATACAGCCTACCATTCCCTATACAGAAATCAATTGATGTTTGGTGTCTATGTTTTTTGTTCGCTTATATATTTTTTTCATTTTTTGGAAATCACAAAATCTAGAAAAAAAAACATTAAGGTGCAAAAATGAAGTACAAAACTAAAAAAAAAAATAACACTAGGAAACGTCAAATAGAATGAATTTTATCGTCCACTCTCTCACATACGCTCAAATGATGGAACTTCTCTTTCAAACATTGTTGTGACTGGCTGGAGAATAATGGAAGTGTTGCGACTAGAAGGGAAGTATAAAGATGAAGAGTGAGATTATTTATTAAGAATGAAGTTATGCTTCATTTACGGTTATTTAAAAAAGTTAAAATCGAATTTTCACAATTAATATAAAAGTAAAGGAGGAGATATGGAGGTGGAGGAAGAATTTGCCTTAGTTTGATTTTATTTTAGACAAAAACTTTTATTTTTTAATATGCATTTATTTAAAATAAAAAACAATAAAAATTCAAAATTTTGTGGCTACCCAATTGAACCCAAGGGTTTAGTTTTATATTATGGACCATATTACCTTATGAGACCACAACGTGTTAATTATGATAGGTACTAAAACTGCAGGCACTGAATCCTATAATAAATCACAACCATAATTTTAAAACTCTACCAACGATAATTTTTCAAAAATAGATCAAACCAGAAGAAATTGTCCAGCACTAGTTCTCCAAAAGTGAAAACATTTGGTAGTAGTATACCTACAATTGTCCAACAAATGGACTATATTATGACTGATTCTCCGTTCACCATATTAATTCAAATTTAGATATTAGATATTATGAAATGTTTGTTTTGTCTTTAATGATTTAAAAGATTTTTCCTTTTGGATATTCATATTGGTAAGTTAAATCACAAAGTTTAAGATATATAAGTTTGGAATTTATATGTCATTTCTAGATTTGATCATCTAGAAGCTTATTTGAACAACATAAATTACTTTCCAAATGCCAAGATCCGTAAGCAAACATAAATGAATTTCAGATCCTGATCCTCAACATCATTTACAGCACATCATTCCGAACATGAAAATCCAAAACTCATAATTCACTTCTGAATATGGACATCCAGAAGCTTAAATGAAATATGAAAATGACCTTCCAAATATATCTAAATCCAGAGTATATAATAATCGCTTCCAAATTTCTGCATTCGTAAGCAAACATGAAGCCATGACCAATGTTGAGTTTTAAATTTATGTTAGATACATCTCTTGAATGATATGGTGCAGCGAAAAATTCCCTATATTATTGCCTTACTTGGCCCATTTATATATTCTCAATCAAGTTGTGTTTCTCACGTGTAAATGTCTCTTTAAATACCAAAATCACTACTTCTAACTATTCTTTGCTGTGATTCAATACCTCATAACATAGCTGAAATGTTCTCAATAATTCCTTTAAATAAAAATTAATTTTAAAAATAAAAAATAATTAATTATTATATTAATTAAATTAAATATTATTTTATAAATTAAAAAAATATTAATATCAAACTTAATTTTTATTATTGATAAATAATTTTTAAATGAATATTTAATAACTATCAAAATTTTAATTATTAATATGTAAATTCTAAAATTAATAATTAAAATCTTGATAACTAATAATTAGATATCTATTCAAAAATTATCTATCAATAACAATATAAACTAATTTAAATATCAATAATTTTTAATAAATAATATCTAATCTAATTAATAATTAATTAATTTTTTAAAATTAATTTTTATTTAATTACCTACCTAAATCTATGATCGTGAAGTAGGTGGGAATGATAGCAATCGTTTGATTTGGGAATTATAAGGACAAAAAGTGTTTAATATTCCAAGAGATGTGAATTAATGATATAGGTCCAAGGAAAAAGCTAAAATGCTTTAATATCTAATCAAACCTACCTGATCCATGTTCTTCTTTGGTCCTCTCTTTTCAAAGATAACGATGGTGTCTTTTGACTGCTTTTTGACAAATTATTCTCTGTAGATTATACAAAAATAGTAGTTATTAATACGTTAGGGTTTCAGTGTGCTTGAAGCTTTTCCTATACACTCTAAAATAAGAATCTCAAAATATGATAACATGAACTCAAAAAGAAAGAAGCCACATTTACATTTGTATGGCTTCCTCTGTACGGTTGCAGAATATATTGGTATGGCCATTCAATAAAGCTCTTAATTGTCCCAAGTTCAAATTGCGTGAAAATCATGAAAATGTGTGTTGTTCTGATTCCTTTTATCTTCGAAAGGAGATTTTTTTGTCTTCTTTTGACAACTTAGTAACATAATTGTTTTACATTTACATGAATACATATATAAAAAACACACATATATATATATATAAAGAAAGAAAGAAAAAATATAGAGTCATAAAGAAAAAATAAATAAAAATAAAAATAATTTGACATTAATTGTGTATTGTAATTTTAAACAACAGGGGAAACAGCAATAGTACGTAGATTTGTAATAATTAGGAACCGATTAATATTAATAAACACCTAATTAATGATGAGAATGTATAGAAAGTGGGTTGAATGACATGAAAATTTAACACACTGTTTCTACAGTATTTATCATGCACCCTCTGAAGAATGATTTCAAACTTCTCTAATAAACAATTATTTTGTACTCTCTCAAAAACTACTATTACTATTCTGCCACTTCAAAATAAGTAACATTTTAACTCAAAAAAATTATATATGAAGTGAAGTTTTAGGTTTTCATCACATCAGTTTTTTCATTTGGATTTTACCTAAATAAATAATGGTATGTTGTGAATATAAAAAGCTTTTACACTGTTATGTAATTTAAAATTATAGTTGGTACGTATAATTTTTTATATAACTATTTATTACTTAACATGGCTGGAAGAAAATTGTTTTTTTTTTCGACAAAAAATTAATAAATAAATTTGGAGCATATTTCAACTTTTATAAAAAAAATTGTTGCATGTTATAGTCTCAAAAAACAGAAACAAAAAATTGTTGCATGTTATAGTCTCAAAAAACAGAAACATCATGCCTACACACGGTTAACCATTTCCCGTCTAGAGCTAGACACCAGTTATAGTGCAGAGAACACCTATAATAGCACAAAAAAACATGACAGAAAACAATATCCTTCGGTGCATCATAAAAGATAACCTACTGCTATCCCTACCTCAATTCAACCATACATAAACTGCTAGTATGCTAGAGTTGTTAATTTTGTTAAGACTAGTATGCTACCGTGTGTAAACCCTAAAATACCCTAAACTACTATAGTGGTGGATTAAATACAAACAACATGGTGTCATGTTCTAATTCTCGGAGACTGGATGTTATTTCTTTATTAATGTCTTCAAATAATCACATAGAAAATTTGTATGTTTCTCTATGGTGTGCATGTATATTTTTCTACTCCAGTTTATCTCTATACATGCATTCATTTTTATGTTCCTGGGTTATAAGATTGGAAAGTTGTGTATTGGAACAAGGAATGGAGTATGAAACATAAGGAATCTAGTCAAAAGGTTATGTTACAAGTTGGTATAGAAAACTGTATTGGACAGAAATCTTCGGATGTAACGTCACCTTTTTTCTAAAAAAATAGAAGTGAACCCTACGTGCATTTTCTTCCTTATCTCCATTTGTCTCTCTCCAATTCTCTTCTCTCCCTCTCTCTTAGTTTTTTCCCCCATTCTTCATCTATTTTAGAATCTGATCATACGACGATGTAGCTGAGGAGTTAAGGAACATTTCTACCCGATCAGATTTTTAAACAGAGTAAGTTCATTTTTATTCTAAATATCCTTTGCTCTCTGTTTTTCCTTAGGATTTAGTCATCAATCTTGGTGGGGTCAGTTGAGAAGTTTAATCCTCTCAATTTATTCTATTATATACTGAATTTTTGTTCTGTTTGGATAACTTGCATTAGGCCCGTAAATCTTGAAGCTTATCCAGACTGTGGGAAATAAAATTCTAGAAGTTGCTTGGAAAGCAAGCAATTGAGGTAAGGGAAGCTAAATTTAATTTTTTTTATAGCACCCTAGGATAGAAGATCTGAATGCGGAAGGGGCGTGGTCCCAATATTGAATTTCTCTTGCAGGGGTGTTATTTGTTTATATATTGTGTGTTTGTTTATATATTATTTAAAATTTATAAATATTATATTTTGATAGTTTGAGAGTTAAATATTGTTTTTGACGTTGGAAAAGTTCTGGGATGATATGAATTTTTAAATGTTATGTGATTGAATGATATGTATTATATACGAATGATGTAAATTGTATGAAATTGATGTCATACATTTGGGATAATGTATGATGTATGAGTTGTTGTTTGATGGTACGTTAAGTATGAAAAACCTATGTTTAACGGAGATCCTCTGGCTTCACTAATAATCTAAGTCATGTAGACTAAGATATTAGGTGGTGAGAAGCTGAGAGGGAGTTCATACACACCGGGTCCCACTGTAGACACTCGGTATTGGATGTTTGAACTTACCCTGATCCTTTCTATTGGA
>Ga0123342_1007977_pt1 | contig 13648 bp, 9 predicted proteins | sample Turbeawhitnodule_FD_89960 | JGI IMG/M metagenome (GOLD analysis project Ga0123342, IMG submission 89960) | Root nodule microbial communities of legume samples collected from Mexico - Turtle bean Mexico white nodule | ecosystem: Host-associated > Plants > Roots > Nodule | place: Mexico: Nepantla...
ATATGCATTAACTAGAAATACTTGTTATCTTTGGATATACAAGCAAAACTAATAACACATACTCACTACCAACAATCATATCCATTAATTATAAGGACAACTAATCAACCTTTGGGTGATCCAAAATGCCTTATAATAATGATTTTCAATTTATAAATAAATAATTTAACATCCATTCTATAAGTAATTGAAATAAAAAATCATAAGTAATTTGGAAATAAATAAAACATAAAGATTTGATCACTTTGGTGATTAACAAATCTATCATACAAATAATTCCACAAATAATATCAATTTAAAGTTTAATCCATAAAGTGAAAAAAATAATTTTCCATTCCTCACTTTCAATCAATTAATTAACCTTTAATTTAATGCAAATTGAATTACATTATAACAAAATAAAAATTAATTTTAAACAAATGATGACGTAAGGTTGAATTCAAAAAATTGGAACCAAATTGCTACCACACATATTATTCACAATCAAAGATGCAGCTAATTAATGATGTAAGGTGCAGGGAATTCACACATGCGATTCATAAATTGGATTCAACATTATATTATAATTTAATCTAAATTAAATTAACTTGAATCTTAAGGTGCAGGAAATAATTCAAACACGGTTTCTTTTCCCCTCTTGCTAAAACCCTAAAACATAATCACAGCCACCACCGCCGCCAACCACGAACCACTGCGCGTCGCTAGCCATGAACCACCGCGTGCCGCACGAACAAAAGGTGTTGGATCTTGTTCAGGGAGACGACCACCGCACCACCAAACAATCACCGCACGACGCCGTTGCTCTCCCTTTCCAACCCCGACGCCACCGCGCTCTCCTTCTTCAACCTTGGCGTGCCAAAGGGCGCAAAAACCACCGCGCCAACCAACGAACTGCCACGCCTGGGTTCGATCTGGATCCTTGACGCCGAACCAGGTCGTGGCCAACCGTTTCGTCGCTGCAAGCATTACTAGCGATGGAGATGTACGAGCGACGATGAAGATTACATGAGCGACGGTGGCTTGCGGTTCTACATCGACAGTGACTCCGATAATGGGTTTGTGTACAGGGTGTTAACGCCGTTAATGGCGTTGTGTGCAGTAAGATTAGGGTTTTGTTATTGAGGAATGGATACTATGATCCATAAACCTAATTTTAATTAGGGTTTTTAAATTGGGGATATTTTAAAATTAGGGTTTTTAAGATTTTTGAAAAAACATTGGAGAATCATAAAATGAGCAACGAGGCTTTGATACCACATGTAAATTTAAACATGAATGAACGCATACAATAATGTTCACATATAAATCTTATCAATCTATGATTTTCACATGCTTTTCATACAATTAAGAAAGAGATAGGCACTTACCTTGATCCATGAGAGATCCTACGTGTGCAGTTTCTTGAAGTCTTTTATTCTCAATCTATCTCTTGGCAATTCCGTTATTGTCACACATCTTCTTGATAGTTAATAGTGTAACAACTTTTATTTGCAGAGACAAAACCCTATTGCTCTTAATTCTCAATCTTCATCACAGATTGGATGTCGATTTTCATTAGGTATCATCATATATATTTCTCACGTTAACCAATGAGTCATTTATTTTATTATTATTATTAAATCACATTCAGACCCAAAGTCCAAATTCTATGTCATGTAAGTCACTTTATAAAAATTAATTTACATAATTAGTGCACCAGTTATCCAACATTGGCTTCAATTTAATTTAACATTAGCAACGGTAGATGCAATGACTTTAATTGCAAGAGAGTTAGATAAAAAGTTGAGTGGAGTGAGAATTGATCACTACTAATGGAAATGAGGAAACAGAGATAAGCAGATTGTGTGGCTAGCCTTAGGGTTCATACTTCAAAACACAGTTGTGAACGCAGAGTATGCGGAGAACATGCAGAACACATAGAACGTGGATAATACCTTCAAAAGGAGGGCTCCGAGTGGAAGAAAGAGGAAATCACCATTCTGTAGTGCGGATTCGACCGAGGACGATGTTGTTGGAGATGATGTGCACAGACTGCAGAAGAAGGAGAAGTTGGCAATGATGGAGAAGAAAAGAGAAAAATGTAGGTTAAAGTTTCGTTATTTGGGGAAACATAATCAAACAAAAATGTATATACTAACCTTTGAACTTCACCTATTATTGTAAAAAAACGGTTGAAAGATGAAAGATGGAAACTAATATTTGGGATTTTTTCGCATAATGATGGAAGATGGAAGCAGGAAACCAAAATTCCCTTCTCGCAAACCGAATAAAGAATTTTCTATTTCACGTTACGTTTTACAGATTTTAATTTCAATTATATTATTCAAATACAATTATATGTTTAAAATATAATTATTATATTGTTTATCTTAATATACGCATAGTTAAATAAAAAAAATATAGATATTAATTTATTAACTAATTCGGTTACATAAATAAGCAATTCTTTTTAACTATAGAAAGAAAATCAATCGTTGAAAAATAAATAGATTTGGTTGCTAATTTGATGACATAACTTAGCATTTTTCTTTAGTGAGTTACTACTATATAAGCAATTTTGCTCGTTAATTCGATCGTGGATATAAATATTTTTCAATTTATTCAATATAATCACCACTTTAGCGATCGAAATTTTTATTACTTTCATTTTCGGTTACAAAATTAGCTAATATCATTAATACTTCATTTGATCACTTTCAATCGCACATTTGACATTAAAGAGTGATCCGTGGTTATTTCAATCATAAATTGCGACCAATGGTTTTTGGTAGCTAGATTTGATGACTAAATCACTATTTTCTTGTAGTGTATTCATTATTGTTTTACTACGATTCACCTAATGTGTTGTTCGGGTGGAAAAGTGTTACTTCCACGTGTTATTGCTCTAAATGAATTGCTTCAAATATTTTTTGGTTGTTTGTTTGAACGTAGATATTTTAGACAACATATCAAAAGTAACAACCATGTGGTTTCTGTTGAACATCTCAACCAATCAATTAACACATAAAAAAACAATTCATAATCGATTACCTTCTTTGTGTTTCAAGTTTTGTGTGTTAATAGAAGCATAATCGATTATGATGTTATAAATGTGTAGATAATAGATTATGATTGTTTTTTAAAGCAAAATATAATCGATTATGTTGTTAAAAATTGCGGATAATCGATTATCGTTATATTTTAAGAAAACCGTTTCTTTTTCTAGATTTTTCACTTTCAGGTTTTTAAATGATTTTTGTTTGGTTTTTTAATTTCATATGGGTGTTTTGTGGTCACACACATATGAATTCTTCATACACATCTTCATCTTCATCCATCAACTTCTTGTGCTCTTTTCTAGGTGTATAATTTTTTTTTAAAAATTATACTTTTGTTTGTGTATTAGTTGGGTTCAATCCGTGTTTATGCATGACAAATTAAATATAAAATATCATTTTTTATGTTATTAATTCATATATCATAATATTTTTAAAAATAAAAAAATATGTTATTCAAATTTTAAATATTTATTTACTTTTAAAATATATTATTTTTTTATAATAACAATAATAATAATGAAAATAATAATTAATATTAATATTTTATATAAATAAAATATATATACTTAATATATAATATATTATAATATAAATAAAAAAATTATAAATAATATTAAAATTCTCTAAATACATGAATTTAACAAACACAAATATTTAATTATATTATTAGTAAAATTAAATAATATTAATTCATAAAATAAATAATAAAATAAAATTTTAATATAACACAAAAATATCTAATTATTTATACTTTTAATTGTACACTATTTTATTTAACTAAAATCTACATAAAAATAACTTATAATTTCTTAAAATACAAAGGATAAATTTGTAATTTTATATTTTATACTATTAAAAATATTTCAAAATACATTCACAATTATCACATTTCTTACCAAATGGAACGCATTAAAAATCTCTACTTATTGTCATGACTTCTGCATTTGAATTGAATATTTAACACACGTTGTAGATCAATTCATATGTATGTGGAATAAAATTATTGAGGGTAACTCCTTTTCTATATTAAAAAAATCTTAACCGTCCATTTCAGTTACCAAATGATTTTAATATGTAAGAAAAATAATTTTTGTTAGAAAGGAACGAAAAAGCCTAGCCATTAGCCCCTTCACTCTCGTCACCGTTCACCTCACCGCTCTGTTATTCCTATTTTCTTTCCGTTTCTCTCACCTCTCCGAACCGAACCGGCATGGATCCATTCGCCCCGAACCGTCTTCCGATCAGAAAGCCCTCCGCCACAGAGCGCTACCTCGGCGTTCCGTCTTACGCGCCGCCGCACTCTCCATTCGTCGCCACCAACGATGAGCTCCATGAAGACGACGTCGTTTTCTTCAACGGCGACTTCCACACCGATTCAAACCACCACAGCGCCTCCACTCCTTCCTCTTCAACGTCCTCCTCTGCCTGCCCCACTCCCAACCACCACCTCCTCCATCACCACCAGAACCACAACCACCACTCTCAAGGCATACTCGCCGCGCTCCCCGAGAACGAAACCTCTCACAACCTCCGTAACGTTTCGCAGCACTGCCACAAGGCCTCAATCTCCTCCATATCCTCCGCTTCCTCTTCCTCCTCCTCCTCGCGCGTCATTCCCGTCATCCCGCGGCCTCCGCCCCCGGCGCAACCGTCCTCCGTCAAGTTCCACCAGTCCGCGCCGGTGAACGTCCCGATCCTGTCGGCGCAGGGGCGGCGGAGGCACTTCGACTTCGACGATGACGACGAGGAGGACGAAGAAGACGAGATAGTGCCGCCGCACGAATTCGTGGCGCGGAACTCAGCGCAATCGCCGATGCTCGCTTATTCTGTTATGGAAGGGATAGGGAGAACCCTGAAAGGGAGGGACCTGCGTCAGGTTCGAAATGCTGTTTGGCGCCAAACAGGTTTCCTCGGTTGATTCATTCTATTCAAATTCTTCAATTAGTGTTTAATTTTAACTCATTGATTGAATTCTATTCTACTAGTCTGAATTTGTCTGAACTCGTGAATTTCCCTATCTATCGTAACTCCTAGGTTCCCTCACTTTTTCGTTTTCGTTTCACTGAGAAAACGTGAATTATGCGCTTACCTACAGAATGGAAATAATTAGCGGTGGTAAAGTATCGAGAGAAAATGAATTTTAGTTTTTCTAAGAACGAGAGTGTCGAACCCCGACCATTTGCTCATGGAACTGTTGAAGCTCTGGTATCATTCTGTGATATGACTAATTCAAAAGTTGTAAGTAATTAACTGAAGATTAGGGAATGGTTTTATATTGACATCTATTTTCTAGAATGAGTTATGTAAAATTGGGAATTAAGATGTTGTGGAATGCTGATGATTTAGGGAGGTTATGCAGATGGAGTAATGGACTCTGACATAGACTATGACTTCTAGGATGATTTAATGCATCTATCTTCCTGGGGTTGAGTGTGGTTTATTTCTCTGCTTAAAACACGTGACCATGAAATTGGAAGCTCCAACTGGACCCAAAATCTAATGAATGTTGTTGGTACGTTCAAGCTGTCATGCTCAGATTTGGTCTAGCTCCCTTTTTTAGGGTTAATGGTAAATGGATAATTACTCCTTCAACCTGTAGTTCGAATTTCAACATTTGAACATCTAGTCAAAAACAGATTGGTCAGGGCATTGATTACCGAATGTTGCTTTGCCCCTACAGTGAACAGTGAGATATATATCTAGCAAATTCGGAATATGGTTGTTCTGTTTGGTCTTGTTTTTGGGACCTGATTTATTTCAGTTTTGATGATACTGATGCTTGTTTATTCATTATCGTCAATATTTTTACAGACTAAAAATAAGTAGATGTGGAGATATTGTTACTCTGGTTACGTAGTTTAGCAATATCAAGAAAACCCAATTTGTGCTTAGGAATGAAAGAGTGGAATGGAAATATGGATGATAATCAAACTCGAATTTGATGGGTATGAATAAAAGTTTCTTGCAATAGATCTGATCCTGTATAGATATTTACCTAAATTTTTGCATGTATGGATACAACATTATAGGTATTATAGTGCCTAAACTTACATCCTCGTTTGAATGTTCTTAAAAACACAAGAGTTACACCAGAAGAAGAGTACAATAGATAATAGAGTTTTGAGAGTCTGACAATAAATTATATTTTAGAGAAGGAACAACAATAATATTAAAGTTCAAATTGTTTGAAATAAAGCCAGTTCCTTCTCCAATGATAATGGATTTGTTGTCATTGACTCTGGAAATAGTTTTTGTGATAAAGGTTTAAGATTTTTTTATCTGTCTAACATCAAAGGTCACCCGATCAAAAACATGTGGAGTGAATTATTCATGCATTTTTCAAAACAATATACGTAAGAAAGTTTACAAATAAAGACTAAATTAAAGAAGGTGTGATTATACAATACTAAATCAAGACTAAATCAAGGCATCTTCGATTCCTCCCCTTGCCATGCCATGGTTGCTGCTGCTTGTATTGGAACGAGAAACCAGTAGTGCAAGGTAATATTTTTCACACTCCTTTTTTATTTTAATTCTTTACTTACATAATTATTTTATTTTTATCACTCCTTTTTTTAGTTTATTGTAATTCTATACTCACATAATTAAAACCAAAAAAATTAAAACCAGAAACCAAAAGAAATCAAAATCAGAAACCAGTAGCATATCTGTTAATCTTTACACTTGTGTGAAACTACTGTTTATTTTTGGATTTCAATACTTTTCATCAGTTGGTTCTATTCCCCTGTATTTCCAGTTATCATGGGTGGTTGTTCTTCCCCGCCGAAATTTCCGGTTTGGTTGTTCCTCGTCGGAATTTCCAGTTTCTATATGTAGTTGTTGTTCCCCTTCGGTTCCCATATGTGGTTGTTGTTCCTTTTTTTTTCTTAACAGATCTCTTCCTTAGGTAAAGGAATTTTCCCATGCAGTGATGCACTTTATAAACCACCAGAGAAAAAAACAAAATAATACCTGTAAATTGCGAAACTATAAATATGAAAATAGTACCATAAATAAACATTAACTCTCGATATGACTTCATTTCGAGAGTTAATGTTTATTTATTGTACTATTTTCATATTTATAGTTTCGCAATTTACAGGTATTATTTTGTTGTTTTCTCTGGTGGTTTATAAAGTGCATCACTGCATGGGAAAATTCCTTTACCTAAGGAAGCTCGTGAGATCTGCTAAGAAAAAAAAGGAACCACAACCACAGATAGGAACTGAAGGGAACAACAACTACATATAGAAACTGGAAATTTAGGCGGGAACCCCTGATAGAAACCGGAAATTTCGGCGGGAAGAGCAACCACCGATGATAACTGGAAATACAGGGGAATAGGACCAACTGATGGAAAATATTAAAATCCAAAAATAAACAGTAGTTTCACACAACTTTATTGTAAAGATTAACTGGTTTCTGATTTTGATTTCTTTTGCTTTCTGGTTTTAATTTTTTTGGTTTCTGATTTTGATCGTGCAATTGTTTAGGTGAATTGTCATAAGTGGAGTGAGAAAAATAAAATAATTATGTGAGTATAGAATTACAGTAAAATAAAAAAGGAGTGATAAAAATAAAATAATTATGTGAGTAAAGAATTAAAATAAAATAAAAAAGGGGTGTGAAAAATATTACCTTGCACTACTGGTTTCTTGTTCCAATACAAGCAGCAACAACAATGGCAAGGGGAGGAATCGAAGATGCGTTAGGCTCAGAATGAAAGCATGTTTCAAAGAGGTTTTTTCTAGAGCCTACACACAATGAATTATGACTCCTATCACCAAAGAGAATGCAATGGTCTAGGCCTGGAAGCTTTAACGGAATAACATATTCGCATTCCTTCAACATAGAAATTATCACTCATGCCCTTCAACTTTAAATATTGATTTCAAACCAGGTAATGATATCCATGAGAACGGGCTCGAGATGGCATGGAGACACGGTTCATCACAGGACTTCACAACGTTCTTTTTTTCTAATTTCCCAAACGATTATGGAGAAGTAGACATGTTTAAGGTTTTCCAGAGATGGGCTAGGGTGAAAAAAGTCTTTATTGCTTGAAAACCTAACAGATGGGGGAGAAGGTTTGGCTTTGTGAGATTCTTTGCAGTGAGAAATGTGAGGCGTCTGGAGAACGAGTTAGATCAAATCTATGTTGGAACTATGAAGCTCTTTGTGAATGTACCGAAGTACCGTAGGAATTAGCTGGAACCTAAAAATTATGATAGGAGGGATCTGAGGAACCACGCGTCGGGGAGTAAGAAGGAGAACAGGGAGGCGAAGCAGAAGGACCAACGGTCACATGGGAAGAAGAATATGAAAGAAGTATGGGTGGAGAAGAAAAGACAAAAATCCTACGCTGAAGCTGTTAAAGGGGTTGTTAAGGAGAGGGGCAGTAGATAGAGTGCAACAGCATGCCCTGCCCTGGATGAAAAGAAGTGTAGTTGGACAGCTCAAGGAAGGTATCTGGTTTGATCAGCTGGGAGAAGAGTTAGTGAAAGGGGGTATGAATATGGTACGTGCGAGGTACATGGGGGATAACTTAGTATTGTTAACCCCAAAGGAAGGGGTGGCTATGGAAGCTCTGATCCTGCACAATAAAGATTGGTTCGATAGTGTCTTTGTCAGCACTCAACCATGGACGGAAACCATTGTAGCGGATCACAGAGTTGTGTGGACCAGGTGTTATGGTCTACCTATCTCCTTGTGGAACAAAGACTGCTTCGAAAAGGTGGTGGGGGAGGAGGCATCACTGGTGTCAATTGATGTGGCTACGTTATCGTGGGAAAACCTAGAATTCGCAAGATTACAGGTACGCATTCTCCAGAGCCGCAGCTGCACATGGATGAATAATATGAGGTTTAACGACTTTAAGTACAACATTGTCATGGAAGAGGAGCCCCCAACTGGGTATGGTGGAACCTGTAAATGTAGCCTCTATGACTCGTCTGATAGCATTTCGTCATCAGAAACTTATGTTGAAGATTCTATGCTATCGGTCAAGAGCTGTGAGGAGGAACTCAGGCAATGGGGAGGATAGTGTTCCCGGTCAAAATGAGTGGAGGACGACGGCCAGTCAGAGGCAGGTGGTAAAGTGGGAGCACATATGACAAATTTGTTTTTTAAGGTAACACATATAGGTAGCAGGGATAGCCAGGGGAAAAGTTATCCTCCTATCACGGAAGAGGAATGCATGGGTCAGACGGCTGTAACAGACTTTGATTTAGGGGCACTCTCTGTCAAAGCCTACGCTCACGCCTGCAAAAGCAGCCATGACTTTGTTGACCTGGCCAAAGTCGTGGTGGAAATTGAATCCAATTTGGACGTTACGTTTAACCGTTATGGGCTGGGCCAAGAAGAGATAAGGGAGGCCCAACTTGGCAAGGAGCGGGACCCCAGTCCAAGCCACGTGCAGGTTGATGCGGGTGGGTGTGGCTCAGGGCCTTTGACGGAGCCCACCTTATGTGCGAAAGGCAGCACTCATTCCACGAGTGGATTGCAGGGGGCGCGATTGGAAGAAAGCGAACAAAAGGAAGAATGTAATGCCTCCCCTGAAGATGATCATTCACTCACTATGATATATGGGGTTCTCTAAGGATACAACAATGAATTATTGTGATTTGTAACATTTATTAGTGAGTATAGTCGAATGACTTAGTTATGTTTGATGAAGTCTAAGTGTGCGTTTGGATTGAGGGGTGCACCCCACATTTGTTTCAAGGGATGGAGAGGGGGAAGGTGTGTGGAAAAAAGAAGATAAAGCTTTTATGGTGCTTCTCATGGATGAAGAGAAAGTGCAATGGGAGAAGAGAAAGCCACATAGGGCTCCTGTGCATTTAAATTTTTACCTTTAATAAGAATAGAAAACACATTTAAATATTTAAATTCTAAATGTATAAATAATAGAATTCAATTATATATTCTAATAATCTAGATTTTGATTTATTAATGAAAATACAAAATCCATTTAAATATTTAAATTCTAAAAATATAAATAATAGAATTCAATTTTAATAGAAAATAATTTAAATTACTTAATTTTATTTCAAATAAACTGTAGATATCCAAAAAATATTTAATATATTCATAATAAAAATAAAAATATTAAATATATTTTTAATAAAAAATACTTATATACCTTAAAATATAAATATATTTATAATAAAAAGTATTATTAATATTAATAATATAAATATTAAAATAATAATAATATTTGAGATTAAAATTAACATGGATGAAAATAATAATATTTTAGATTAAAATAATAATATTAATTAACAATTTGTTAAAATGAAAAAAATTAAAAAGAATACACATTAAATTAAAAATAACATGAACAAAATTTATTAAATTTTAAAATGTGCATGATTAAAGATTTCTTTTGGTAATATTTTTAAGATGGATTTTAATTATAGTTTACTCGTTTTGGAATTCAACGCAAGAAGAAAGAAAGTGGTGAAGGGTAAGATGTTCATAATACAATTTTCAGATGAGTAGGTTACTATACTATAATATATTTTATTCTATCAAATTTATATTATTACTTAAAGATATGTATTGAGACATAGTAATCTAAAAATAAATAATGGTTTAGGGTCTGAGTATATATACGTGAGGTTACAGATATACTAGCAATGCCGATATATGGGATCATGCTCTTAAGTACTATGTATTATCGTCGCTAAATAGACGAGTAAAGATGAGGAATGGTCTAGAGCCTTTGGACATACATTTTAACTTATATAACTTTGTTTTTCTCTCTCGCTCTATTCGTATCCCACTAAAACGTAAAAGGATAACCTCAAGTCAGGCTACTGTGAGAAGACTCTTGTTTTTGTGGCCATTATATGAAGTTGTGTTTGAAGATATTCTTGGATATGTTCTATCTTCATTAGTATGCTTCAGTGTGATTTCAGTGCGATAAAGTGTGAAACAGAAAGATTGGCCATTTGCAATAAGCTTATTATAATATTAGTGGCTTTATAATCATAATATGCTTCAAAAGAGGGCACAAAATTCTTCTGAAAGAGAAAGAATGGGCAACCCGCTGGGAGAAGGAAATGGCCTGGGTGAGGAGAGTTTTGCTTATCTGGTTTCTCATAGTCCTCAAAAACATGAAACAGAAAAAGGGGTGGTAGGAGGGTGACATTTTTGAACAACGTGAGTATAGTGTCTGTAAGTGTGTAATTAATTGGAAGTTCAAAATAATATCCCAAAACAATTTTAACATAGTTTTAATAGAAACTTATCATTATTTTAATATGTCGTGAATGTTTGATCGGTACGGTCATAGATGTATTCACGTAAGAATTGTTCTTTGATCTCATGTTTTTGTGAAAAGGAAGCCTATATACAAGAGAAAGAGCAGCTTGATTTTTTTTCGCATGTTTTAGTATTTGATTAGATTTTAGAGAAATTTATAGTTGAGTGAAACTGTTTTGTTATTTCTTATAAATATGATTAGATTTTGTTATTTATTATAAATATACGAAACTATTTGTTTCAAAACTACTTTGTGGAGGTTAGTGACAAATATATTTTTAGAGTTAGAGTTTTATATTATAGAAAAGTTCCATAAGGTCGGTTTCAGATTGAGTGTAGTGGTTAAATCGAGTGTGCTGAGAAAACCACTTTTATAATTGACGCATGTTGTCATCATCCATTGGTAAAAGATTTTACTTTTATAATTGACTCATGTCATCATCCATTGGTAAAAGATTTTATTAATGTGTCCTTTCGAAGAAGCTCACATCTATAATACTCTTCTTTATAGTTTTCTCACCACAAGTGAAGGTGAAATTTGATCATGTATAACTTTATACTAATCACAAATGAAAAAACTATGAAGTAAACTAACCATATAGATTAAGGGAATGGATGACTAAATTTTTCTGTAAACATTTGTAGAAGAAAATAAAATATGAAATTATATTTTTAGAATCTAATAAAATTAGTTTATGTATGACTTAGAAATTGATATTTATAGATTAATATTAGAGAAATTTTTCTGATTATTTTATAAGTTAATTTTTGTTTGTCAGGATAGTTCATTTATTTTTTAGAAATTCAATCTTACTCTAAAGAAAGGTTGAATCTAATAGAAAGAGTTCAAAATTCAAGAAATTAAATTTCGAATTCATGTTAAAAGAAATATTTGCATTTAATCGGAATGGTTTACGAGAGATCCGTGGGAGAGAAAAAAACTATATAAGAACTAGCATTCAACATCACATTTTATTTGGTTCACTACTAAGAATGTCATTCATCACTATTTATTCGTTTACTACGAAGAAGATTATTAATCACTACTAACTTGGATTGGAGATAATTATTAAATAAAAGAATAATTCATTTCTACAATGTGATCTCCAATGTAAGGGTTAAATTATCATGTTTTATTTTTAGTTTACATCGGTGTCATTGTATTTTATTATTTTTATAATCCTTTTCCAAGTTTTGTTTTAATGGAAGTCTTATTTACATTTTAATAATTTTTTATTTACACACCAATTTTTAAAAAATTTAAATATATTTTTATTATTATGATTTAGGATCATATTTAAGATTTGTTTTTTAATTTTATCATGTCAATATGGCCTAAAGTATATGTTTTAAACATTCTTTTCATTTAAATTGTAGATTACTCATTAAATATAAAAGTAATAGTACATATTTTTATTTAAATAAAATTAAAACTAGTACAAATATTAAATTTGAACTTATTAAAATAAAAGGTATGTAAAAAAGTTGGAAAACACAATGTTACTTCTTTGTTTCGGTTGAAAAGAAAAGAAATAGAAACTGAAATTATTTGTTAGATGGTTTGATAAAAAGGAAAAGAAAAGAAAGTTAATTTGTTTTCTCATGTTTAGGCGTGTATAGAATGAAAGGAAGTAAAATAAATACCCTGATTATTGCATGATATATCTCCATTACTATTTTCGGTAAAATATATTTAAAAATACTTTGTTAGAGAAAAAAAAACTTGTCTAAAAGTGAAAAAACAGAAAGAAGAACACGACTCATTATTCCGTAATTTTTTTAAAAAAGGAAATTTATTTTGAAGGAAATCGTATGACAGCTTCGGTTTATATAGAAAATGATACCTTTTTAGTTTTTTCTTCAAATTTCTCAATGCTTCCGTCCTCTACTAGAGTGAAACAATTCTTGACCCGGATGTCACCTAAAATTTTAGAATAATAATGTTAACCTAAATTCCCTCAGATACATGAACATGCAATTCTGATTTTTTTATTTCACAAATAGTTTAAAAATAACAAAATTGTGTAACTATGTTAATGTTGGAAAACAATCAAAATCATGCCATTCTTATCGATCATGTGTTAAAGACCATGACGTCTTTAATAAAAAAATCAATTTCTTTTATGAATAGTGGGGAACCAAAATTTTGAGGATTTTTCAGTGAAGAACCAACATTTTTTGTAAAGGATCCATAAATACTTTTACGTATAAAATTTAAAGAGGTTCAAATTTTGAGGATCATTATAACATCCAAGTCATCCTCCTTCCACCTCTTTACACATACTTTTATATATATATATATATATATATATATATATATATATATATATATATATATATATATA